>ENA-OSET01000217-OSET01000217.1-sediment-metagenome-genome-assembly--contig:-NODE-217-length-65723-cov-6.332998_pt1 | contig 65723 bp, 67 predicted proteins | sample MGYA00237882_ERZ534229 | MGnify/ENA primary metagenome ERZ534229 (study PRJEB26408, sample SAMN06266212) | sediment metagenome | isolation source: Hudson Canyon methane seep mesocosm | place: USA:Hudson... | reverse complement strand
TTCATCCCGCCTGATAATCCTGAAAAATCAATGTCAGGGTCTAAACTTAATCGTGATAGTGTACTTTCAACACGCTGCTCAACAGACCAGCCATCTACAGCTTCAAGTTTATGCTGTGCCTTTTCTAGTTCGGCTAGTACTTGTTCAGAGTGATCTGTTTCAAGCCTGTGAATCACGTCATGATACGCACTTAATATAGGGGCAATATCACCTAGACCTTGTGCAACAACATCAAAAACATTACCTTCCGTTCCTGCTGGTACTTCTTGCTCTAACCGAGCAATATTTAAACCTTGGCCAAGGACTTCCCCCCCATCTTCTTTGATTTCACCTGCAATGAGCTTCATCAAAGTCGATTTACCAGCACCATTACGGCCGACTAGACAGACTCGTTCCCCTCGGTCGAGCTGAAAATCGACTTTATTAAGTAAATTAGGGCCGCCAAAACTAACGGTGATTTGTTTTAATGACAATAGTGCCACGTGTGTTACCTCTTTCTAGTTGAGCCTATGCCTGCCCAGCTAATTCTAATTCTTCACTGGCAGCTAGCCAGTCCATTTCTACAGTTTCTAATGCTGACTTTATATTACCCTGTTCTAACAATAGGGCTTTTAATTGTTCTTTTGCTTTATCTTCATACAAACTATTGTCTGCTAACTTTTCTTCAACGTCATTCAGTTTAGTCTGCAACTCATCCATTTTCTTCTCTGCTTTTTTCACCGCATTACGTAATGGTTGTAGCTTTTGCCTTGATTCAGCTGCCGCACGTCGGTCATCCTTCTTATTCGATACCGTGCTCGTAGTCGCTTCAGTTTTAATAGGTTTATCTTTATCACTTAACCATTGTCGATAATCATCCAGATCTCCATCAAATGTTTTGGCTTGTCCATCAGCCACCAGCCACAGATCATCGGCCACTGTTCGCAATAAATGCCTGTCATGAGAAACAACCACCAGCGCACCTTCAAAGTCTTGCAAAGCCATGGTTAAAGCTAAACGCATGTCTAAATCGAGATGATTGGTAGGCTCATCCAATAATAATAATCCTGGTTTTTGATAAACCAATAGTGCCAATACTAAACGGGCTTTTTCACCACCAGAAAAAGGACCAACAAGCGAGAGTGCATCATCCCCATGAAAACCAAAACCACCTAAATGACTTCGTAGATCAGTTTCTGTCGCGAGCCGATCTAAATGTTGTAGATGTTGTAAAGGGGATTCATCCATTGTTAATTGCTCAAGCTGATGCTGAGCAAAATAAGCAATTTTAATATCTTTGCCTTCTTTACGTTTACCTTGTAAAGGAGGTAATTCACCTGCAATTAATTTTATTAGTGTTGATTTACCAGCCCCATTTGGCCCTAATAATCCCACTCTATCGCCTGGTGCTAATGATAATTTCACACCAGAAATAAGTGGCTTATCATTATAACCTACGGCCACTTTATCTAAACTTAATAAAGGTGAGGCTAAACGAGTTGGTGGAAAGAAACTAAAATGAAAAGGTGAATCAACATGCGCAGGTGCAATTAACTCCATCCGCTCTAATGCCTTAATCCGACTTTGTGCTTGTTTTGCTTTGGTTGCTTGTGCTTTAAAGCGGGTGACAAAACTACGAATATGAGCAATTTCACGTTTCTGTTTATTATGCGCCGATTGTTGGTGAGCTAAGTGTTCTGCTCGCGCCACCTCAAAGGCAGAGTAATTACCCGTATAGGCCTTCATTTTCTGCTGTTCAATATGCACAATTTGAGTGACCACTCGATCAAGGAAGTCACGATCATGAGATATTAATAACAATGTGCCTTGATAGCCACGCAACCATTCTTCTAACCAATACACTGCTTCTAAATCTAAATGGTTGGTTGGTTCATCAAGTAATAACAGATCAGAACGGCACATCAATGCCTGCGCTAAATTTAAACGCATTCTCCAACCACCTGAAAATGAAGTGACTGGCAAGTTTTCTTGTTCGGCTGTAAAACCTAAACCATGCATTAATCGACCGGCACGACTGCGCGCAGTATAAGCATTAATTGCGGCTAATTTATCGTGTAATTCACTTTGTTTGTGGCCATCATGTTCTGCTTCCGCCACCTGCAATTGTGCCTGTAAACGGATATATTCCTCATCACCTTGCAATACATAATCGATAGCAGGGCTATCTACAGCAGGTGTTTCTTGTGCCACATGAGCAATCACCCATGCAACGGGAATCGACACACTGCCATGGTCGGCATGCAATTCATCACGCAATAAAGCAAACAAACTAGATTTACCAGTACCATTTGCACCAGTCAGTCCGACTTTTTGCCCAGGATGAACCGTTAGGTTTGCCGATTCAAATAATAGCCGTGCGCCACGGCGAATAGAAAGTTGATTAAGTTTGATCATGCTGCGCATTGTACAGGGAGAAGCCTATTAATGCCGAATTACAGCTGCGCGGTTTTATCTTTACAATAAAAATAATTGAGGATTCGGTAATTGCCAGTCAACCGTTCCCTTATTATGAGATTCAAGATAGTGATTAGCCTTACTAAAATGCTGACAGCCAAAAAAACCACGGTAGGCTGATAACGGCGAAGGATGTGGCGCTTGTAATACTAAATGACGTTTTTCATCTATCATTGCGCCTTTTTTCTGAGCGTAACTGCCCCACAACATAAACACCACCTGATCACATTGCTCGTTAACGATTGAAATGATCTTATCGGTAAACTGCTCCCAACCTTTTCCTTGATGTGCATTAGCCTTTGAATCTTCAACCGTTAAAACGGCATTAAGTAATAATACCCCCTGCTCAGCCCAGCTTTCTAAATAACCATTATTAGCAGGCTCAATATCTAAATCAGTCTGTAACTCTTTATATATATTGACTAATGATGGTGGTGTTTTAACGCCCTGCAATACAGAGAAACATAGGCCATGTGCTTGCTTCGGTTGATGGTAAGGATCTTGACCTAAAATAACGACTTTAACCTTATCTAACGGTGTTGTTTGCAAGGCATGAAACCAATTTGATTGTTCAGGGTAAATCACTTTTCCTAGTTCTATTTCTGAACTTAAGAAGCTTTCCAAGGCCTGCATATAAGGTAAGTCAAATTCGGACTTTAATTCTTTTTGCCAACTTGGTGCATTGTCTAAAACCACATCAGTTCCCTCATTTGTTTATACTCGAACTCATTAAAAATAATAACAGACTAGGAATCAAATTGGACCTCAGCAAAGATCCGATCCACCTTTTGCTAAGAAAACTGGCCATTCCTGCCAGTGTCGGCATGTTTTTCAACACCATGTATTACGTCGTTGATAATTTCTATGCCGGCATGTTGTCATCAACAGCACTCGCCGGTATTTCTCTGGCGGCACCTATTTATTTTATGGGGTTGGCAATATCAATTGGTATAGGCCAAGGAACTAATGCCTTAGTGGGTAATGCTTTAGGAGCGGACAATCAACGGCAAGCAGAAAAAATAGCTGGCCATGCGATCTCCTTTGCTTGGCTAACAGCACTCATTGTTGGATTATTGATATTAATCTCAGTGCCACAGCTGTTTGCACTGATGGGTGCCGATGGCAGCTATACTGACGATGCTCTCCGTTACCTTACTATCATCCTGCCTACTTTAGTGTTTCTTGCCCACGGCATGGCTGCTAACGGTATATTGAATTCATTAGGCGATACCGTCAGCTTTCGCAATAGTCTGTTTGTTGCCTTTTTAGCCAATATCATCTTAGATCCCGTATTGATGTTTGGTTTTGACTGGGGAATTTATGGCTTAGCTACAGCGACAGCCATAACACAGCTTGGTAGTGCAATCTATTTAACGAGCAAGGTCAGACAAAGCAAATTGGGCCACTGTCTCACTGCCAGTAATTTACTGCCAAGCTGGTTTTACTACCGCCCACTACTTCAGCAATCACTACCCGCGAGTACAAATATGTTTTTAATCGCACTCGGTTCTATCGTGATCACATCCGCGGTTGCACGCTTTGGCGAAGATGCCGTTGCCGGTCTAGGTGTGGCATTGCGACTAGAACAATTGATTTTACTGCCTACTGTCGGTCTTAATATAGCGGTGTTATCAATAGTCAGCGTTAATTTTGGTGGCAGGGATTTTCAACGTATGAGTAAGGTTGCTCTTGATTCAATCACTATTGGCAGCTTAATAATGATTATCAGTGGTGTAGCGTTATTTATTTTCGCCCCCTCATTGCTATCCTTATTTACCGACAACGCTGCTGTCATCGATATTGGCACGGGTTACTTGCGAGTTGAATCACTTGTTTTACCCGCCTATGTTATTTCATTTGTCTCAGGTGCCGTCTTGCAGGGTATGAAACGACCATTGATTCCCCTGTATTTTAATATCGTTCGGCAGCTTATTTTACCATTGAGTTTTATCGCTATCGCACTGACTATACTAGACAGCGGTCTTTATGGTGTGTGGTGGTCTATCGCTATCGCCACTTGGATAACAGCTAGTGTACAACTTCTCCATATGCGTCATATCATAAAGCAGATGTCTTCGTAGTAAATGAACTGCATCTTTTGTTGTGAAACTCTTTTGACAAATAAGCAGTACACACATACTCTTGAACCACGAGACTAGAGACAGATAAATATGACCAAGAAGCTAGTGAAATCTGACTCACAATGGCGTGAGCAACTTAGTGATGAGCAATATCGTGTGGCTCGTCAGGCAGGTACTGAGCCCGCTTTTTCTGGTGAGTTTGATCAGCACAGCGAGGATGGCAACTACTATTGTGTTTGTTGCCAGCAACAATTATTTTCATCGGATGCTAAATTTGACTCCGGCTGTGGCTGGCCAAGTTTTTCGTCACCAACAGAACATGGCGTAGCAACACATCATGCTGATCATAGTCATGGCATGGACCGTACTGAAGTGCGATGCAAACAATGTGATGCTCATTTAGGTCATGTATTTGATGATGGTCCCGCGCCAACCGGTTTACGTTATTGTATTAATTCAGTCTCCCTTGGTTTTTCTAACAAATAGAATGGCCTCATCAAAAAGCGACTGGTTTGTGTATATGATCGAAGCTGAAAACGGCAATCTATACACCGGTATCACCACAGATTTAGAGCGACGTTTCGCACAACATCAATCAAAGCAAGGTGGTGCAAAGTTCTTTCACTCCAGCGCCGCAAAACAAATGGTATTCCAAGAACCTCACCCCGATCGTAGTAGTGCATCAAAACGTGAAATTTCCATTAAGAAGCTATCACGTAAAGCAAAAATAGATCTTATTAAAGATCAATAACTTCATGTACAATGGTGGGTTATCTAAAACTCATACCATTTATTCAGGAATACGATCTTGCTTACTACTGCAAACATCACCATGCAATTTGGCGCTAAGCCGCTATTTGAAAATGTCTCCGTAAAATTCGGCGGCGGTAATCGCTATGGTCTCATTGGAGCCAATGGCTGTGGTAAATCCACATTCATGAAAATTATTTCAAAAACACTTGAGCCAACGTCAGGTAATTTTAGCTATGACGTGAATGAAACATTCGCGGTGTTAGAACAAGATCAGTTTGCTTATGAAGATCAACGTGTAATTGATGTCGTCATTATGGGTAATAAAGAGCTATGGGATGTTCACCATGAACGTGACCGTATCTATAATTTAGCTGAAATGTCGGAAGAAGATGGTATCAAAGTGGCTCATCTTGAAGGTGAGTACGCTGAAATGGATGGTTACACCGCCGAATCTCGTGCAGGTGAATTACTATTAGGTGTCGGTATCCCTACTGAACAGCATTACGGTCCAATGAGTGAAATTGCACCCGGTTGGAAACTGCGTATTTTGCTTGCTCAAGTTCTGTTTGCAGAACCGGATATCATGTTACTTGATGAGCCAACTAACCATCTGGACATCAACACAATCCGTTGGTTAGAAGATATTATCAATCAACGTAGTGGCACCATGATCATCATCTCGCATGATCGTCATTTCTTAAACAGTGTTTGTACACATATGGCAGATATGGACTTTGGTGAGCTTCGTGTTTACCCAGGTACCTACGATGAATATATGCTGGCATCAACTCAAGCGCGCGCTCAACAAATCTCTGATAATGAGAAGAAAAAAGCACAAATTATTGAATTGCAAGATTTTGTTCGTCGCTTCTCAGCTAATGCATCTAAAGCAAAACAAGCCACATCACGTGCCAAGCAAATCGATAAAATAAAACTTGAAAATATCAAACCATCGAGTCGTGTGAATCCCTACATTAATTTTGATCAAGAAAAGAAATTATTCCGTAATGCGGTTGATGTTAATAATATTAGCCAAGGCTATGATGATGAAGAGCCTTTATTTAAAGATTTAAAATTTATGGCTGAAGTCGGCGAACGCATTGCTATTATTGGCCCTAACGGTATTGGAAAATCAACACTCGCTAAAACTTTAGCCACAGAAATGCTACCAAAAGAAGGTAAAGTTAAGTGGTCTGAGAATGTCAATATTGGTTATTACGCACAAGACCATGAGTACTTATTTGATAACGATCTAAGTCTTTATGAATGGATGCAACATTGGGGGCAACCTTCAGATGATGAACAAGTTATCCGTGGTACATTAGGTCGCTTACTGTTTTCAGGTGACGCCATCGACAAAAAAGCAGCTATCTTATCTGGTGGTGAAAAAGGTCGCATGATGTTTGGTAAGTTATTACTACAAAAACCAAATATATTAATTATGGATGAACCGACTAACCACATGGATATGGAGTCTATTGAATCATTGAATATGGCATTAAATCGCTACGATGGCACATTATTCTTCGTCAGTCATGATCGTGAGTTTGTATCATCTCTCGCTACTCGTATCTTTGACATGACTGAAAATGGCATTATTGATTTCCGCGGTGGTTATGATGAGTATCTAGCAAGCCAAGGAGTTAAATAAGTTTCTAATAAGAAGCCAGTTATTACACTGATTTTTTATCAAGCCTTCTCCGTGCTAGCGTAGAAATTTTATTAGGAGTGATCATTAGCAACATTAGTTTTGTTGCTAATGCCGCCTCTTCCACCGACATAAATATTGGTGTTAAACTAACACTACTACAATTTAGTCAATAAGTGTCAGGAGGCAGTGAGTTTCTCAAACAAGCTAAAGGTGAACTGCTATTGCCTAATATATTAAAGCCGGTTTTATCGTTGGTGGAGAATAGGGTGAAGCTGCTTTGCACGTTGGCGCTAAAAAAAATCGCTTATTACACCACTGCAGCTGCATCTACCGGCCTACAATTAGGGGCATAATCAAAACCAGTCGTATTAATATTTATAACTAATGATGCTTTCAAACTAGCAAAGGTGGGCAAGCGGCTGTAGATGGTTTGGTTACACTAATGTAATGGGCCGCAGCTGAAGACATTAATACCATTGAAATAAAAGTTCCAATTATAGGTTTTGTATTCAGCAATAAAGGATTACTGTATAAGCTGACTTTGGAAGGTTCTAACTTGACTAAAATAACGAAGTAATAATTATGACAACTGATCAATACCCCGAAAAAAGCTGTGAGATCGATCGATTGGTATCACACCCTAAACTTGTCGAAGCCACATTAGCAGGTAAGAAGACCGAACAGCGCCGTGATGGTGTTTACGCCTATCCTGGTGAAACATTTGAACTGGACGGTGTTGAGTTTACCGTCACCGGCTTAGAGCGAAAAACTCTCGGCAATATGACTGATGCAGATGCACAGGCCGAAGGCTACCCAAGCATGGAAATGTATAAAGAGCTCATCCTCAGAATGCATGCTGGCATGGAATGGAACTTAAACCATAAAGTATGGGTGCATAAGTTCGCAAAATCAGTTTAATCTGTTCAACTTAAATAGGGCACTTATTAAGTTAATTGATAAGTGCCTTATTATTAATCTTCGATTCTAAAACCAACTTTAATTGTTACCTGCCAATATTTCACACCATCATCTTCGATGTAACCACGCGTATCAATTACTTGAAACCAATGCATGTGTTTAACTGATGTCGAAGCCTTAGCAATCGCATTTTGTATTGCTTGATCAGAACCTTCAGCTGAGCTACCTGTTAATTCAATATGTTTATATGTATGTTCTGACATTATTATTCCCTCAATTAATCACGCAAGTAAATAAACCAATAAAACAGTCCTACAAAAATGCTGCCACCAGTGATATGACCTGATGGAACAGCTAACAGATTATTAAATAATAAACCCATGCAACGTTAAATCATCTAGATTTATAGCGCCTGCAAGCTTATCTAATTCTACTCCCGCCACCACAAGCAAGATCAGGCCTAAACAAAACACTAAACCGCCAATCAGACACAGTAAACCTACAACCATAGAACCAAGATCATAGGTCACTACGGTGAAAAATATAGCACCGAACGCAATAAAAGCATCAGCTAATATTGCTAAGGCAAATACGCGTGATATATCGCCGCTACTTTTAAACACCTAAATTTTAGATTCTAGCAGCAATTTCTTTCGGAGTGTAAGCATCCACGGAAAAATGGTCCAAAATCGTATCCCCATCAAAATAATGTTTATTAACTTCAATCTGCCTTAATATCATATATTCTAACAGTAGCAATGTTGCCCTAAGCTAGCTATTCATTTAACAGTCTGATTTATCTATACTTTATAGTTAAACTAAAGTATAATTGTCTGATTAATCATCCCTTACATCAGCTTTACTTAGTCTACAGCTGACTTTCACAGGCGCATACATGTCAGACACAGAACAAACTCCCGTTATTCCATTTTCAGATCTAGGCTTATCAGAAGCAGTACTTAAAGCTGTTAATGAATCAGGATACGAAACTCCTTCTCCAATTCAAGCACAAAGTATCGAACCACTTCTTGCTGGTCGTGATCTATTGGGCCAAGCTCAAACAGGTACAGGTAAAACTGCTGCATTCTCTCTACCGCTATTAAGCCGTATCGATGTAAAAGCAAAAACACCACAAATGTTGGTATTAGCACCAACACGCGAATTAGCCATTCAAGTTGCCGAAGCAATTCAAAGTTATGCTCGCCACATGAAAGGATTACATGTTCTGCCTATCTACGGTGGTCAAAGTATGGGCGTTCAATTAGGCCAATTAAAACGTAACCCACAAGTAATTGTTGGTACACCAGGTCGAATTCTAGATCATATCCGTCGTCGTACATTAAAATTGGGTGATTTAAAATCATTGGTTTTAGATGAAGCTGATGAAATGTTGCGCATGGGCTTTATTGATGATGTTGAAACCATTCTGAAAGAAACACCTGCTGAACGACAAGTCGCATTATTTTCAGCAACAATGCCCTCTGCTATCCACCGTGTTGCTACACGTTATTTGAAAGATCCCATTGAAATTCGTATTAAATCGAAAACAACTACAATGGAAACTATCAATCAACGTTATTGGCAAGTAACAGGCATGCACAAACTGGATGCCTTAACGCGTATTCTTGAAGTTGAAGAATTTGATGCTATGATCATTTTCGTACGCACCAAAAATGCGACCGCTGAATTAGCCGAGAAATTAGAAGCGCGTGGTTATTCAAGTTCACCATTAAATGGTGATATGAATCAAGCAGCACGTGAAAAAGCCATTCAGCGCATGAAAAAAGGCAAACTCGATATTCTAGTGGCTACTGATGTTGCAGCTCGAGGATTAGATATCGAGCGTATAAGTCACGTTGTTAACTACGATATTCCTTACGATACTGAATCTTATGTTCATCGTATTGGCCGTACTGGCCGTGCTGGCCGTAAAGGCGAGGCGATTTTATTTGTAGCGCCGCGTGAAAAACGCATGTTATTTGCCATTGAAAAAGCCACCCGTCAAACCATCTCATTGATGAAATTACCAAGCACTGAAGATATTGCTGATCGTCGTGTTATGCAGTTTACACAACAATTAAGCGAAACGATTGAGTCGCAAGACTTAAGCTTCTTCCAAGAAGTGATTAGTAACTATCAAGAATCTCATGCTAGTGACCCACTAGAAGTTGCTGCTGCATTGACCTTCTTAGTACAAAAAACACGTCCACTTAAACCTGTAATACACGTTCGTGAACGTCCTGCACGAAAAGAACGTGAGCAAGGTAGCCGTAGAGATCGACCTGAGCGTGGTGAACGTTCAGCTCGTCCATCATCCCCTCGTCGTGGCAATCAAACGCCTCACCGTAGTGAAGAAGGTATGCAAACCTACCGTGTTGAAGTCGGTCGTTCACAAGGTGTAGAAGTTAAAAATATCGTTGGTGCTATTGCCAATGAAGCAGGCATTGATAGTAAAGATATTGGCCGAATCAGTCTGCAAGATGATTACAGCACTATTGACCTACCAGAAGGTATGCCTAAAGACTTATTCCAACAATTACGTAAAGTATGGGTTGGCAATAAACAACTTGAATTAAGCATTGTAAATAATAATGAGGCTTCAGCCGACGCTGGTTCTGATACAGCACGTAAGCCTCGCCGTTCGGGAAAACCTCGTACTCGAGCTCGTGATAAATCGCGCCGTCCAAGTCAAAACAGCGATAAATAGATTGTGAATTAGCCCCCTTAGTTGGGGGCTTTTTTATGGCTGAAACATTTCTTTTAAATAGTGAATCTATCGGTAGAATAGTCACATGCTAAATTTTATCTGGATCGCCTTTTTCACTATCGCCTTTATTGTTGCGTTGATAAAGCTGCTTGCCTTTGGTGATACCGAAATATTTGGCCACATGATGACAGCCATGTTCAGCCTTTCTAAAACTGCATTTGAAATATCGCTAGGTTTGACAGGCATATTAGCTTTATGGCTTGGTATTATGCGGATCGGCGAACGCAGTGGCTTTATTGATTTACTCACACGCGGTCTCAGCCCTTTATTTGCCAAGCTAATGCCCGAAGTACCTAAAAACCACCCAGCTCTTGGCGCTATCGTAATGAATATCTCCGCTAATGCCTTAGGCTTAGATAATGCTGCAACACCTTTAGGTATTAAGGCTATGAAAGAACTGCAAAAGCTTAACCCGCTCAACGATACCGCTAGTAATGCACAAATACTGTTTCTCGTTATTAATACCTCGGCAGTGACACTATTTCCTGTCACCATTTTCACCTATCGTGCCCAACTTGGTGCCGCAAACCCAACAGATGTATTTATCCCAATTCTACTTGCCACTTATGCCTCGACAATGATCGGCCTATTAACCGTGGCATCAATACAAAACATCAATCTGCTCGATAAAGTCATAATCCGTTATTTAGGTGGCTTTACACTGGCGATTGCAGCTTTACTCACCTATTTCTCAAGCCTCAGCCAAGCAGATATGTTAAGTCAATCAGCCTTAATGAGTAATGTCATTCTGTTTTCATTGGTGATGCTGTTTATCGCTGGCGCAGTTATAAAAAAAGTAAATGCTTACGAAGCCTTTGTTGATGGGGCTAAAGAAGGCTTTGAAACCGCAATTAAGATTATTCCATACCTTGTAGCGATGTTAGTCGCTATTGGTGTATTTCGAGCAAGTGGTGCATTAGACCTATTATCGTCTGGGCTTCGGCATATTGTACTGGCTTTAGGCTGTGATGATCGCTTTATCGATGCCCTTCCCACCGCCTTAATAAAACCTTTTAGTGGTAGCGGTGCTAGAGCAATGATGGTCGATACCATGCAAGTTCACGGCGCTGACTCTTTTGCTGGTCGCCTCTCTTCTATCGTACAAGGCAGCACAGAAACTACATTTTATGTTTTAGCCGTCTATTTTGGCTCAGTAGGCATTAAGAATATTCGTCATGCTGCGGGCTGTGGTTTGGCTGCAGATGTCGCTGGTATTATTGCTGCCATTATAATTACCTATTGGTTTTTTGGTTGATTATGCCTGTAATATCGACGTTTATTCGAATCTTACGTTTAGTGACTAACGGCATTCAACTATGATCAATCTAGATGATTCTTATGAATACATTGCCACAGCCTTAACAGATAAAGGCTACTGCATTCTGCCTCAAATACTGCCTGAAACACTTACCTCCGCGCTCACTGAACGAGTGACAAATTTAGCAACCGAACAATTTTCAACAGCAGGCATAGGCCGTAATAACACTCTCCACTTCAATGAATCGATTCGAAATGATGAAACCTACTGGTTAACAGATGACAATAATATCGATAAGCAATATTTAGATTGGATGAAACAATTGCGGATCGAAATAAACCAGCGGCTCTATATGGGTTTATTTAAATTTGAAGCGCATTATGCCCATTATCGCCAAGGGGCCTTTTACAAACGCCACTTAGATGCCTTTAAAGGTAAATCAAATCGGGTATTATCCATTTTGCTTTATCTAAACAAAGACTGGCAAACAGCTGATGCAGGTGAGCTTTTACTGTATGACGATAACAATACACTTATAGAAACCGTATTACCTACCTATGGAAAAGTCATCATTTTCCTAAGCGATCGTTTCCCACATGAAGTATTAAAAGCAAACCGTAACCGATATAGCATTGCGGGCTGGTTTCATATTCGTGGATGATAAGATTTATCTGCCGAACATTTCTCCAACTGCCTTGCTTAACTCTGCTGATCTGTTCGTTGATCGTAATGCTGTCATAACGTGAGGTCTCATATTTGGTATAAACATCAAATCAGCAAGTAACTGACTAAAGGCAGCTTGTCCTGCATTATTTTGTGCCAACTGTTCAACAAATAAATGACAGAGTTCTTGTTGTTCTAGGCTTTGCCATAGACGACCCGAAATTGTGGCCAATAATTCAATGTTTTGACTGCAAGAATGACTTAATACCTGCTTAACCATTTGTGACACTAATCCGCGAGCAGTACTATTTGACACTGCTCGCAGACATGCGGCAATGTGTTCAATATTGGGTTGCTCTTGTTGCAGCTCATTATTTACTCGCTGACAAAATATTTCAACGACACTGAGAGAAATGTCAACATTCTCTAGAAAAGTTGTTAGCATCATAAATGGCGGCACGGGTACAAAAGGAATACTTTCTATCAGACTCAACGTATCAGCATTATCCATCCTTGCTGCGAAATCAGCAAAACCTTGCATACCTAATGACTGCCAATTATCAAAAGTTGTTTCGCCAGAAAAATACGCGTTTACATCATCAAAGTAAGCCGATGGCTTAAGTGCTAAATCGTGAGTAACCTGAGCATTAAATGCAGCCATTCGATCTTCTCTAGGCTTAAATGCATATGGGCTATCTTTTAAAGCCCCCTCTATTTCCTCACTCTTATCTGATGCCAGCATACATTCACCAACACGCTCTAACACCATGGCAAGAAACTCGTCACGTGCAGCTTGAATTAATAAACCTTGCTCATCTAGAGGGAAATTAAGAAACCATATATAACGATTATCTGTTTGTTCCTCGTTCCAGAACACTAAGCCAAATAGTGCTGACTTCTTAAAAGGATAGGGATAGGGTTGAGTTGCTTGTTCAAAACTGAAAAATTCATCAGCAGAAAGTTTGACCACTCTTCGTCCCATATCAAACACCCGATATTTTACACCACTTTGGCGTAAAAACTCACTTAAAGTGCTAATCGTATCTATTGCCATATTTATCAATCTCTCGACTAAAGCTTATGTTCTATATTCAGCGTTTATTTTGACATAATCGTATGAAAAATCACAGGTCCAAACTGTATCTTGTGCATCACCACGACCAAGCTTAACTTTGATCGTAATGTCTTCTTGGTCCATCACTTTCTGACCCTTCTCTTCGGTATAAGTCTCGGCAGGCTGGCCCTTGTCAACTATGCAGACATCATCTAAATAAATAGCTACTTTTGATAGGTCAAAGTTTACTATACCACTTCGCCCTACCGCAGCTAAAATTCTTCCCCAGTTAGGATCTGATGCAAATAAAGCCGTTTTAACAAGAGGAGAATGAGCAATGGTATAGGCGACTTGGCGACATTCATCACTGTCCAGCCCTTCAACTACTTCAATAGTAATAAATTTAGTTGCACCTTCGCCATCTCTTATAATTGCATGGGCTAATTGCTGACTAATTTCAGCAATAACAGCATATAACATTTGTGCCTCACAACTATCAAAATCAGTGATTTCATTATTAGCTCTAGCTGTAGCCATTAATAGGCAGGAGTCATTTGTTGAGGTATCACCATCGACTGTAATGCGATTAAAGGATTGTGTCATGGATTGCTGTAACATTTCATCTAAAGTTTGTTGATTCACAGCTGCATCGGTTGCGATATAGGACAACATGGTTGCCATATCAGGACGGATCATACCCGATCCTTTTGCAATACCCGTTACAGTAATTGTTTGTCCACCAATCTCTATCTGCTTGGATACAGCTTTAGCAATAGTATCCGTTGTCATAATGCCATTAGCAGCATTAAACCAATTATCAGCCCTTAAGTCACTATAAGCCTTAGGGAAAGCCTCGATCATTTTATCGACGGGTAATTGCTGACCAATAACACCGGTAGAGAAAGGTAATACATTAGTTGCTTTAACAGCTGCTAAATCAGCAATGCTTTGACAGCATGCTTGTGCTGCTTGCATACCTTCTCCGCCAGTGCCTGCATTCGCATTGCCAGAGTTAATTAGCAAAAACTGCGGTACAGATTCTAACTGATGCTGTTTGGCTAACGTAACAGGCGCAGCACAAAATGAATTTTGAGTATAGACCGCTGATGTAACCGTCCCTTCAGCCAATTTAAATAATACTACATCAGTTCTGTCTACTGTTTTTATTCCGGCACTAGCCGTTCCTATTTCGATACCCTCAATTGCTAATAGTTCAGATGCTATAGGCGGAAATAAGTTGACCGGCATTAATTAATCACACCGTGACACTGCTTGAATTTCTTGCCTGAACCACAGGGGCAAGGGTCATTACGACCTATTTTTTTGCCTTCGCGTGTTACTGGTTGCTGATGCGACGGCAGCTGTTCGCCGCCATCTAGATTCTCGTTTTCTTCATGTTTATATTCGACTTCACCAGATTGACGGCGTTGTTCTTCTAGCGCCTCAACATCTTCAGGATCTCGTACCTGCACACGTGAAATAACTGAAATAACTTCGTGTTTAATGGTATCTAGCATGGCAGTAAACATTGCAAATGCTTCACGTTTAAATTCTTGCTTAGGATCTTTCTGAGCATAACCACGGAGATTGATACCTTGACGCAAATAATCCATCTGTGCCAGATGCTCTTTCCATTGACTGTCTAAAGTTTGCAACATAACGGCTTTTTCAAAGTTACGCATTAACTCACTTGTCACTGTTTGTTCTTTTTCTGCACAAGCAGCTTGAGCAGCTTCCATAATACGTTTGCGAATACCTTCTTCATGCAGCTCTGCATCTTGTTCTAACCAGTCAGTAACATTTAAATCTAAACTAAACTCATCACGCAGTGCATTGTCTAAGCCGGTAAGGTTCCATTGCTCATCAATACTATTTGGCGGCAGATAGATACTGATAACATCATCAATAACGGTCGCACGCATTGAAATAACCATTTCAGATACTTCTTCAGCGGCCATCAATTCATCACGTTGTTCATAAATTACTTTACGTTGGTCATTAGCAACATCATCAAACTCTAATAATTGCTTACGGATATCAAAGTTATGGCCTTCAACTTTACGTTGTGCATTTTCAATCGCACGTGAGACCCACGGATGCTCAATTGCTTCACCCTCTTCCATGCCTAACTTTTGCATCAAACCAGACATACGCTCAGAAGCAAAAATACGCATCAAATTATCTTCTAACGATAAGTAGAAACGGCTTGAACCAGCATCACCCTGACGTCCAGCACGTCCTCGTAACTGATTATCAACACGACGTGACTCATGACGTTCAGAACCTACAATATGTAATCCACCAGCTGCTAAAACTGCATCATGACGTATTTGCCATGCAGTGCTTATTTTTTCTTTTTCGGCATCTGTTGCTTTTTCACCTAATGCCTCCAACTCAACTTCTAAGCTGCCACCCAACACAATATCTGTACCACGGCCGGCCATATTAGTCGCTATTGTTACTGCACCAGGCTGACCTGCTTGTGCAATGATATGAGCTTCTTTTTCATGAAACTTAGCATTCAGCACTGCGTGAGGTATTTTGGAGTTATTCAATAATCCATCGAGGTATTCAGAGCTTTCAATCGAAGATGTCCCAACTAAAACGGGCTGTTTTCGTTCCACGCAGCCTTGAATATCAACCACCATGGCATCGTACTTTTCCTTGGTCGTTAAATAAATTTGATCGGCTTCATCACTACGTTGTGTTGGTTTATGAGTTGGAATAACAATGACTTCTAATCCATAAATTGATTGTAGCTCAAATGCTTCAGTGTCTGCTGTGCCTGTCATACCAGATAATTTGGTATAAAGACGGAAATAATTCTGGAAGGTGATTGCTGCTAACGTTTGATTTTCATTCTGAATTTTTGCACCTTCTTTCGCTTCAACAGCTTGATGCAATCCTTCTGACCAGCGACGGCCTGGCATAGTACGTCCAGTAAACTCATCAACAATAACGACTTCATTATCTTGGACAATATAATCAACATCTTTTGTGAATAATACATGCGCGCGTAGCGCTGCAGTCACATGATGCATAAGGCTAATATTGCTCGCATCGTATAAGCTACCATCTTCACTTAGTAAACCTTCTGACGCTAACAGGTTTTCTATCTTTTCATGACCTGCTTCGGTGAAATGAACTTGTTTTGCTTTTTCATCAAGGGTAAAGTCACCCTCTACTTCAATTTCTTCATCTTCTCCAACCTGTTTAGTCAGATTAGGTATTAGTTTATCAACACGCTTATATAAGTCAGAGCTATCTTCAGCTGCTCCAGAAATGATTAGTGGCGTTCTAGCTTCATCAATTAAAATTGAATCAACCTCATCGATAACGGCAAAATGCAATTTACGTTGTACTTTTTCTTCCAGGCTGAAAGCCATATTATCACGCAAATAATCGAAACCAAATTCGTTATTAGTACCGTAAGTAATATCACATTCGTAAGCTGCACGGCGCTCATCGGGTGCTAAACCAGATATAATCACACCCGTTGTCATGCCTAAAAATCTATACAGCTGACTCATCCAAGCAGAGTCACGTTGCGCTAGATAGTCATTCACGGTAATAACATGAACACCTTCGCCCTCAAGTGCATTAAGGTATACAGATAAGGTGGCAACAAGTGTTTTACCTTCACCAGTACGCATTTCTGCAATCTTGCCTTGGTTAAGCACCATGCCACCGATCATTTGAACGTCAAAGTGACGCATGCCTAGAGCTCGTTTACCAGCTTCTCTTACGACAGCAAATGCTTCTGGCAGTAAATCGTCTAAGGTTTCCCCATCTGCAAAACGTTGGCGAAACTCACTCGTTTTCCCTTGCAGGGCAACATCATCAAGCTGTTCAATGTCAGACTCTAAAGAATTTATTTTCTCTACACTTTTTCGTAATTGTTTAATCACGCGGTCATTACGACTGCCAAATATTTTGTTAAAAAACTTGCTTACCATTGCTTGTGACTACCTGTGTATTGCGGAACTTTTGTCCGTAAAAGATTTAGAATAAAACTGTACGATTATAACGTGTAGAAAAGTGTTAGGTCTAAACTATAATTAGAATATCAAATGGGGATAGTAAATCCTATTATCAAGTACTAGCCTTGAACAAAGTTATAGGGGTTGAGGACTTTTCCATCGCGTAAAATTTCAAAGTGCACATGCGGTCCAGTGGATCGTCCTGTAGAACCCATTAATGCGATAGGATCGCCTTTTTTTATTCGCGCCCCAACCGATACTATTAATTTTTTATTATGTGCATACCGAGTGATATAACCATTTCCATGGTCAATATCTATCATTTTCCCATATCCATTACGTGTACCTGTCCAAGATACAATTCCATCTGCAACAGCTAAGATCTTGCTGCCGGATCTACCAGCAAAATCGATCCCTCTATGCATTGTTTTTTTACCACTGAAAGGATCTGCTCTATAGCCATAACCAGATGAAATCCAGCCATCCAATACTGGTTTTCCCTGAGGAATAGCGGAAGTAATACTGTTTTTAACGAGGTAAACATCACCGAGTAATGACAATTGTTCACTTTGCTTTTTAAACGACATACTAAGTTTATCTAGTTCCGACTGCAGTACTTCACCTGTAATTGCATTCCCACTACTATCCAATCCTCCTTGTGCTGGTTGCTCGGATAATTCAAACACGGAGATATCGACCCCAGTTGCTTCGGCCATCTTTTCTGCAATTGCGTTAAGCCGGATTGATTCAGCTTGAAGTTGTCCTAGACGTTTCGCGTAATAGCTAACATTTTCATTTTTTTCCTCACTATTAGTGCTTTCAATCTCAGAGTCAAATAACAATGATGCGGAAGGGGTGGTAGGCTCTATTGACAAATACTCTGCGTCAGAGGAGCTATCACGTGATAAAACAGCAACAGTTGTGGCAGCTATCAGAATAAAGGCAGCCAACCAAACAAAACGTCTAATTGAAATGTGCAGGTGTTTATGTCTAGCATTCTTTGACGATATAATGATAACTTGCATACTATTTACCCTTCACCAAAAGCTATCATTATTATATGTCTAATAAACTTGAACCCATTAATAGTATCTACAGCCAAAGTAGTCAACTGAGTAAGCTGTCACAACGCGTCCAACAGCTCGAGCAATTGAATGTCATTTTTAAGCAAGTTGTCCCCCCACAATTTGCAGACCACTGTCATCTAGCAAATGTAAATGAACACACCTTAGTCATTCATACTGATAATGCAAGCTATGCCAGTTTACTTCGTTTTCAAGCGAAAATATTATGTAGCGCCTTGTCGAAACATCTGCCACAAATTGTCAACAAACTTGATGTCAGAGTTAGACCTAAAAACATATCTTCTCTAAACTCAATATTACCTTCATTGTTACTTTCCGACGATGCGGCCACATCCTTGCAGCAAACAGCAGATAGTATTGAAGAAGGTCCATTAAAAGAAGCCCTTAAAAGGCTCTCTCAGCGACACCAATAACAAATTTAACTTGTTACAACTGAAGCTGCTGGGCGACTAAAGGAAATAGGAGCATCTTTTTCTTCATCAAAACTAACCAATTCCCATGCATCTGTTTCTACTAATAACTTTCTAAGAAGTTTATTGTTGACCTCATGACCAGATTTATGGCCACTAAATGCCCCAATTAAACTATGGCCAAGCAAATATAAGTCACCAATAGCGTCTAACACCTTGTGGCGCACAAACTCATCTTCATAACGAAGACCATCTTCATTCACAATACGATAATCATCCAAGGCAATGGCATTATCGACACTGGCACCCAATGCGAGATTGTTTTCACGTAACTTCTCAATATCTTTGAGAAAACCAAATGTGCGAGCACGGCTGACTTCACGCACAAAAGATGTGGAGGAGAAATCTACATCTACTTGTTGTGGTCGTCCCTTAAAGGCTGGATGCTCAAAATCAATGGTAAATGACACTTTAAACCCATCAAAAGGCTCGAACTTAGCCCATTTATCACCATCTTCTAATATGATTGGCTTTTTAATACGAATAAATTGCTTGGGAACTGATTGCTCTTCTATGCCTGCGGACTGTATTAAAAAAACAAAAGGCCCCGCACTACCATCCATAATAGGTACTTCCGAAGCATTAATATCGATGCAAGCATTATCAATACCTAAACCGGCAAATGCAGATAATAAATGCTCCACTGTCGACACACTCTGTCCATGCTGGACCAAACTGGTAGACAGTAATGTTTCACCTACATTTTCTGCTTTTGCTTCAATCTCGACCACAGGGTCGAGATCAATGCGTCGAAAAATAATCCCTGTATCAGGGGCGGCCGGCCGCAATGTAAGGTAAACAGTGTCGCCACTATGCAATCCAACACCAGTGGCACGAATCACATTTTTCAATGTTCTCTGCTTTATCACGGCGTAACCCCTCTTCAAGAAATCTTAATAACAAGCCATAATATCATAGGATTCGGTCTTCCAGCTAGCTAAGCCTCTAGTCAGCTTGACGACGAAGGAATGCTGGAATATCTAAGTAGTCACTATTCACATCACCATTAGCGACTTGTTTTTGCTGTGTTAGCTCTTCATTGCGTTTAACTGTCGGGATATCGTAATCGACTTCTGTAGCCTTTTTAACAATTTCAATTTGAGGTTTTACAACTTCGGGTGTTAGCGCTACTTGCGCAACTCTCTCGCCACCAAGTCCTGTTGCAACTACCGTTACTCGAATTTCATCCATCATGTCAGGGTCAATGACTGTACCAACTACAACAGTGGCGTCATCAGATGCAAATTCTTTGATGGTATTGCCTACATCTTCGAATTCACCAATCCCTAAATCTAAACCACCGGTAATATTCACTAATACACCACGAGCACCTGACAGATCAATATCTTCTAATAGTGGACTCGAAACAGCTAACTGCGCAGCTTCTTTAGCGCGGTTTTCGCCTGATGCTTGACCTGTTCCCATCATGGCCATACCCATTTCAGACATAACAGTACGTACGTCCGCGAAATCGACATTAATCATACCTTCACGAGTAATTAACTCAGCAATGCCTTGTACAGCACCAAGCAATACATCATTAGCTGCTTTAAATGCGCCTAGTAATGTCATGTCACGGCCTAGCACTGCTAGCAGTTTTTCATTAGGAATAGTGATTAAAGAATCAACATGCTGACTTAACTCTTCTATACCTGCATCAGCAATTTTGAGGCGCTTTCCACCTTCAAATGGGAATGGTTTAGTTACAACAGCAACGGTCAAAATCCCCATTTCTTTAGCAACTTGTGCTACTACAGGGGCTGCACCAGTACCTGTACCGCCACCCATACCTGCTGTAATAAAGACCATGTCAGCCCCTTTAATTACATCCATAATGCGTTCGCGATCTTCTAATGCTGCTTGACGACCCACATCAGGATTGGCGCCAGCGCCTAGTCCTTTTGTAATATCTGTACCTAATTGTAATTGTGTTGTAGCAGCACTTTTACGCAATGCTTGTGCATCCGTGTTAGCACAGATGAAATCTACACCTTCAATTTCGTTTGCAACCATGTGTTCAAGTGCATTACCGCCACCACCACCAACACCTATAACTTTGATCACTGCATTTTCTGTGTAGGTATCAATTAATTCAAATGTCATTTTGTCTCTCCCCTGATTTACTCTAAATTTTCTATATTAATTATATTTATAAACGCTTAAAAATTGCCTTGGAACCAACTTTTCATTCTTGCTAGCATGCCTTTAAATTCACTCGCAGGCTTACCCTGACTCTGCTTCACTAATTCACCTTCATTGCCGAATAACAACAATCCCACACCTGTTGCATGAATCGGGTTTCTAACTACTTCAACTAATCCGCCAACATGTTTTGGTAATCCGAGACGAACAGGTAGATGAAACACTTCTTCGGCTAACTCAACAACACCTTCCATTTTAGAGCTTCCGCCTGTCAACACGACCCCTGCAGCCAATAACTCTTCAAAGCCGCTTCGCCTCAATTCTGCCTGCACTAACATTAGTAACTCTTCGTATCTAGGCTCAACCACTTCAGCTAATGTCTGTCTTGCTAATTGTCTTGGTGGACGGTCGCCTACACTTGGTACTTCAATAGTTTCACCTTCACGCGCGAGTTGCGTTAAAGCACAGGCGTACTTCATTTTTATTTCATCTGCATATTGTGTCGGTGTGCGTAAAGCAACTGCAATATCATTAGTAACTTGGTCACCTGCAATTGGAATAACAGCTGTATGTCTAATAGCTCCATCCAGAAAGACTGCAATATCGGTTGTTCCACCTCCAATATCAACTAAACAAACGCCTAATTCTTTTTCATCTTGCTCTAATACGGAATAACTAGAGGCCATTTGTTCTAAGATAATGCCATCAACTGTCAAGCCACAGCGCTCAATACATTTACTAATATTCTGTGCAGCACTTACCGCACCTGTAATTAAGTGTACTTTAGCTTCTAGGCGTACACCGGACATTCCAACAGGTTCACGAATACCTTCCTGATTATCAATAATATATTCTTGTGGCAGTACATGCAGTAATTGTTGATCACCAGGAAAATGAACTGCTTTTGCAGCATCAAGTACGCGGTCTATATCACCTTGTGTTACTTCTTTATCCCTTATAGCAACCGTACCGTGAGAATTTAAGCTTCTAATATGACTTCCGGCAATACCGGCATAAACGGAATGTATTTGGCAGCCCGCCATTAACTCAGCCTCCTCAACTGCACGTTGAATAGATTGCACTGTCGATTCGATATTAATCACAACGCCTTTTTTCATACCTCGAGCGGGGTGTGAACCTATCCCAATAATATCAAGTGCGTTATCTTTGGGACCAGCATCTAAATTTGGTGCAGCAACAATAGCTACCACCTTCGATGTGCCAATATCCAAACCAACAATTAAGTCTCTTTCACTTCTTTTCGACATCATACAGCCCCATTAAGCTCAGGTTGACGGCCTGATTTCCAATTTATTGCTAATCCGTTGGTATAGCGCATATCAATAATATTTATCTTACTTTCTAGCTGAGAAAGCCGTGTTTTATACACCGACAAAAATAGCTCTAAACGTCTTTTACTATCTGCTCTGCCTAGTTTAACCGTCATACCCTTCTTCATTTTTAATGTCCACGATCTACGCTTATCCATCGTAATTGTCGCGATAACTAAATCAACTGATTTCAACATCTGTGACACTTCCATATACTGTTTGGCCATTAATTTACTTGTCATTTCAGGTCCTTCTAATATCGCTAAACCTCTAGGAAAACTATTTTTAGCAGGGAAAAAAAGCTCACCGTCACTATTCACGAGTGCATGTTTGTCCCAATTCGCAATTGCTCGTTGCTCTTCAACGACTAGATGTACTGTGTCAGGCCAGCTTCTTTTCACTTGTACCTGCTTAACCCATGGTGCAGCTTCACCTGCTTCACGTAATTTCGCCACATCAATATTAATAAAACTGCCTGTCACATAAGGCTTAACTGCCTTCACAAGCTTCGCTTTATCAACGTATTTAAAATCGCCATCTACCGTTACATGCAGAATGGGTAATGTATCGTCTTTTTGTAGCCAAAAGACTCCTACTGCCACAGTCGACATTACTGTCAACATCATTGTATGCCGTAGCCATAATAGCCATCGAATAGCTTGTTGCTGTTTGTGTTTAGGCTTGCGTGTAGCACCGCTAGGTTTAAGAGTTTTAGCCATTAGCTTTAACCTCCATACTACTTTCAAGTATTTGCCATACTAATTGCTCAAAACTTATACCCGCCTGTTTTGCAGCCATAGGCACTAAACTGTGAACAGTCATACCAGGTATACTATTAGCTTCAAGTAAATAAAACTGTCCATTGTTATCACGCATAAAATCAATGCGCCCCCAGCCAGTCATTCTTAAAGCGATAAACGCTTCTAGTGCTAAATTTTCACACTCAGTTTCAGCCTCTTTACTTAAATCACAAGGACACAAATATTCCGTTGTATTTGACTCATATTTTGCTTCAAAATCATAAAAATCATGTGGTGTTTTCAATTGAATCGTAGGCAGGAGCTGATTATTTAACACCGCAACTGTATACTCTTCTCCCTCTATCCATTGCTCAGCAATCACTTCTGCATCAAATTGAGTTGCTAAACGAATCGCTTGTTCTAACTCGTCAGCAGATGAAACTTTCGTCATTCCGATACTAGACCCTTCATTAACGGGTTTAATAATAAGTGGTAACCCCACACTCTTAATAACTGAATTGCAGTTACTCTTCACAGTAACTTGCACAAATTTTGCTGTCGATAATCCGTGCTCAACCCAAACCTGCTTACTAATCAGCTTATTCATTGAGAGTACTGAAGCCGTTATATCGCTACCAGTAAAAGGAATATCTAAAGACTGTAGAACACCTTGAATTTCACCGTCTTCACCACCTCGGCCATGTAATATGATAAAGGCGCGATCAAATTTGCCATCACGTAAATGCTTACTTACATTTATATCAACATCAATTCGATGAGCATCAATGCCTTGTTCAAGCAAACTATTCAATACTTTTTGGCCACTCTCTAGTGAAATACTTCTTTCGGCCGATCGCCCACCCATTAGTACTGCTACTCGGCCAAATTCCGCAGCAAATTTCACTGAAGTACTCATGCACTCTCTCCAATGATATGTACTTCAGGAATCAAAGTAATGCCAGTACTCAAGCTTACTTTTTGCTGAACTACACCAATCAATGCTTCAATATCTGCAGCTGTTGCTGAGCTATTACTCACGATAAAGTTCGCATGCTTCTCAGATACGCTTGCGCCACCGATGCTCAATCCTTTATAACCTCCCGTTTCAATCAACCTGCCAGCAAAGTCACCTTCTGGATTACGAAATACTGAGCCTGCACATGGCTGACTTGTAGGCTGAGTCACGTTGCGTCTTTTTAATAATGTCTTTATCTGTTCTAATTCGCTTACTGTGTCGCCTCGTTTCAGTCCTAGCTTCGCGGCCACAAACCACTCTCCCTCATGCAATTCAACATGACGATAACTCACCTTAAAATCTTCGGGTTTACGTAGTCGTATTGTACCTAAACGATCTACTGTGGTTATCTCCGTCACCCAATCCCAGGTTTCACTTTGATGAGCGCCAGCATTCATTGCCAAAGCACCACCCATCGTTCCAGGAATTCCTGCTAAAAATGCACTTCCCGCCAAACCAGATTTCGCTGCCTTTTTAGCTAATTTCCCGCAGTATGTGCCCACTTCGAATGAGACTTCCTGGTCATTGATTTCCAATTGCTGCAAAGTACCTGCAGTAGAAATAACTGTGCCAGAAAAGCCACCATCTCGCACCAACACATTGCTACCCAATCCTAACCAAAATACTCTTTCGTCTTTTGGTAACTGAGCTAAGAATATAGCTAAGTCTTTTACACTTTCTGGCCGATAGAATCGTTGTGCAATACCACCTACACGCCATGACGTGTGTTTGGATAAAGGTTCATTTAGCCTTAATTCACCTTTTAAATCAGTAAACATTATGAAATATTTCCCAATTGTTCAGGAAGCTCTCTTGCTATTCGACCAATATCTCCAGCTCCTAAAGTCAGTACTAGATCTGTTTCATTTAGTACCGTAGGCAATAAATTAAACAACTCTAGCTTATCTTCTACAAATATCGGTTCAACCTTGCCTCGTAATCGAATAGCTCGGCATAAACTTTTCGCATCAGCACCGGCAATCTTTGCTTCACCAGCTGGGTAAACTTCCATTACAATCAGAACATCAACACCTGACAATACATGTGCAAAGTCTTCAAATAAATCACGTGTACGTGTATATCGATGTGGTTGAAAAATCACAACGAGGCGATTGCCACTCCATCCATCTCGAACAGCTAAAACAGTGGCAGCAATTTCAGTTGGGTGATGCCCATAATCATCTACTAATGTTGCAATGCCACTTCTTGTGCGTATATCACCCAATACATTAAATCGTCTATCTACACCAGCGAAGGTTGACAAGGCATGCTGACAAACTTCAATTGGCACCCCTAGGTTTCTTGCAACAACTAAACCTGCTGTCGCATTCAAAGCGTTGTGTATACCCGGCATATTTAGATTAACAGCGAATGTATGCCCTGCTTTTTTATCGATAACACTAAAATGACTCAACCCTTCTTTTTGTTTCAAATCAATAATTTGGAAGTCTGCGTTTTCATCAGTGCCATAGGTCATGACAGGGCGAATAACATCTGTCAATAATTCACGTACTACAGGATCATCGAGACACATCACGGCTAAACCGTAAAATGGTAAGTGATGTAGAAACTCAACAAATGTGGCTTTTAACTTCTCAAAATCATTGTCGTAGGTCGACATATGATCTTCATCAATATTTGTCACAACTGAAATCATAGGCTGTAGAAATAGGAATGATGCGTCACTTTCATCTGCTTCAGCAACCAAATAGCGTCCAGACCCTAATCGTGCATTACTGCCTGCACTATTTAGGCGTCCACCAATCACAAATGTAGGGTCAAGATCACCCTCACTTAATAATGCAGCGACTAAGCTTGTTGTTGTTGTTTTTCCATGTGTTCCGGCAATCGCTATACCATAACTAAAGCGCATTAATTCCGCTAACATTTCTGCTCGTGGTACAACTGGGATACGCTGTTCTCTTGCCGCACTTAGTTCAACATTGTCGTGAGATACTGCTGTAGTTACTACCACAACATCAGCATTATTAAGATAAGCTGGATCATGGCCGATCATGACTTTTGCACCTAAGGTACATAAGTGTTCAATCAGTGTATTATTTGCAAGATCAGAACCAGATACTTGATATCCAAGGTTAAGCAACACCTCTGCAATTCCGCCCATACCAACGCCACCAATACCGATGAAATGTATATGTTTGACGCGACTTTGCATTGCAGACGTTAATTTATCCATGTGTCATCTCCAAACAAATGCTCGCTATTTGCTTTGCCGTTCCTATTTTTACCAAGCTTCTTGCCATTTCAGCCATATTAAGTAAGGTGTCACGTTTACTCACTAATCCCGCTATCGCTTTTGTAATTGACTCAAGTGACAGCTCACTCTCTTGCATAATGACTGCTGCATTTGCATTTACTAGCGCCTGAGCATTATGTGTCTGATGATCATCAACTGCATAAGGATATGGCACTAACAACGATCCAACACCTGCAGAAGTAAGTTCAGCTATGGTTAAGGCGCCTGCTCGACAGATAACTAAGTCTGCCCATCCATATGCCTCGGCCATTGAGTCAATGAAAGCCGTTACTTGTGCATTAACCTTGGCATTCGTATAATTTTTCAGGCAATCATCAAGATGCCTAGGACCACATTGGTGTTTAATTTCGATAGCTGTTGTTATCTCAGAAAATGCCTGAGGCAATAGTGTATTAAGTGATTTTGCACCTAAACTCCCCCCTAGAACCAACACATGTATTGCATCATTTCGTTCTAAAAATCGTTGTTTCGGAGATCGTAATTGTTCAATCGTCTTACGAACAGGATTTCCTACCCACTGTGCATGTTTTGTTACTTTGAAGCTTTGAGGGAATCCCTCTAACACTCTATTGGCAATAACGGATAATGCACGATTTGTTAAGCCTGGAATTGCATTTTGCTCATGAATGACTAATGGTTTACCCAATAACTTGGCTGCCACCCCACCTGGACCCGATGCAAAACCACCTAAGCCTAGCACTACATCTGGTTTAAATTGCTTAATGATACTGATTGCTTCACCAACAGCTTTTAACAATTTAAACGGTGCCAATACCCAAGCCAGTACTCCATTACCTCGTAAGCCTTGTACGCTAATAATGTTTAATGGATAATTTGAAGCGGGTACTAACCTCGCTTCAATTCCCTTTAATGTTCCAATCCAAGCGATGGAATGTCCTTGCGAACTAAGTTCATCAGCCACAGCTAAAGCAGGAAAAACATGTCCCCCTGTACCACCAGCCATAATGAGTATGCGAGCAGTCATCGTTTGACCCTCACTGCAGCTTTTTCTGGATAACGCGTTTCAAGATCAACACGAAGTAATAATGCAATTGCCACGCAAGCAATCACCAAACTACTGCCTCCGTAGCTCATTAACGGTAGTGTTAATCCCTTAGTAGGCAATACCCCCAAATTTACACCCATATTTACGCAAGCTTGAATACCTAACCAAACTCCTATCCCATATGCAATTTGAGCTGCAAATACTTGGCCTGCAAGCTCTGCCGCTCGACCTATTGAAAGAGCACGCCAAATAAACAAAGTGAATAAGACAATCGTAGTCATTGCACCGATTAAGCCTAACTCTTCCGCTAATATTGAATATAAAAAGTCAGTGTGAGCTTCTGGTAAATAAGATAATTTTTGCATACTGCTGCCTAGGCCTACGCCCAGCCAGTCACCACGCCCAAATGCTATTAATGCTTGCGTTAATTGAAATCCACTACCAAATTGATCAGCCCACGGATCCATAAAGCTCTGTATCCGAAGCATTCTATATGGTGCTAAATAAACTGCCGCAGTAAATCCTATCGCTAATAATGCTGTTAGAGCAGCAAATACATCTAGTCTTGCGCCCCCTAAAAACAACATAGCTAACACTGTTGATAAAATAACAACCACTGAACCGAGATCTGGTTGCACGATTAATAAACCAGCTGCAAGTGCCACTAACACCAGTGGTGCAAAGATTTTGAAAAAGGATTTTTTTAATTGACCTCTATGCCGCTGCAAATAATCTGCAATATATATAATCGCAAACAGCTTAATTATTTCTGCAACTTGGACATTAATAGGCCCCAATGGTAACCAGCGTCGACTTCCATTTACTTCTCGGCCAATGCCTGGGATCAAGACTAAAACTAGCAAAATAATACCAATCACTAATAACGCTGGTGCATTTTGTTGCCAGAATGATAAGCGCACTGAAAGTATCCCCCAAGCTACCGTGATACCAATACCTGCAAAGATTGCTTGACGACTAAAATAATAAAATGGCTGATCTAGTTTACTAGCAGCAATACTGATTGAAGCAGAACCGACCATGACTAATCCTAAACTTAGAATAGCCATGACAATTAGTAATAAGTATCTATCAGAATGAACTGGAGAGGCACTCACACTAATTTCTCCACTGCCGCTTCAAACGCTTCTCCACGCTGTGCATATCCACTAAACATATCAAAACTTGCACATGCAGGCGATAGCAGCACATTAACACCACATTCAGCAATATCCTTTGCTTGTTTTACAGCGTTGTGGATGGTGTCGACGTAGTATGTATTCACTTCTTTTGGTACTACTGCCGATATCAGTTGGGCATCTTGTCCCAACACAATCACCGCAATCACATATTTATTAATCACGGGTGTTAAATCCGTGAAATCTTGATCCTTAGCAACTCCGCCAGCAATCAAAATTATTTTTCCGCTATCTGCTAAGCCCTCAATGGCAGCAATACACGCACCCACATTAGTTGCTTTAGAATCATTGAACCATTGGATACCATTATTATTAGCGACTAAAGTACAACGATGGGGTAAGCCAGGATAACGCTTCAAAGTAGTTATCATTGTCATCATTGATAAGCCCATAGCTGAGCCAATCGCAAGTGAAGCCAATGCATTTGCAACATTATGCTTACCTTTAATCTTCAATTCATCTATTGGAAGTAGAGCTTGCGAACCTTCTGCTAGCCACATACTTCCATCTTTTTCGAGCAGGCCAAAATCTACCCCATCACATGCGTCTAAACTAAAACGGATTTGGTTGCGGTCATTGCGTGCTAACTGTATGACGTTCTCATCATCACGATTTAACACCATCACGCCATTACCGTTATAAATGGTTGCTTTGGTATCCTTGTACTGTTGCTCAGTATCGTATCGGTCCATATGATCGGGGCTTACATTTAATACTGTTGCAACAAACGCATTTAGTGAACGCACTGTCTCTAATTGGAAACTAGATAATTCAACAATGTAAAAATCTGGGGCCGGTTCAATAAGCAGTTCTAGTACTGGCGTTCCTAAATTACCGCCTACTTGCACCCTTTGATTTGATTCTATTGCCATTTCAGCAAGCAGCGTTGTGACAGTACTTTTACCATTTGACCCAGTAATAGCAACAATTGGGGCATTTGCTTCACGAGCAAATAATTCAACATCACCTACTAATTCAATATTTTTTCGTTTTACAGCTACAATCTCAGGTAGTCGAGGGTCAATGCCTGGACTTAAAATAATCATATCTGCCTGCAGCATTATGCTTTCATTGAGCCCACCCGTTATGACCAGCACCTCTGGTAACTCTGTTTGTAAAATCTTAAGTCCTGGTGGTTGCTCACGCGTATCCATCATCGCAATCGTATAGCCATGTTTGACAAGAAAGCGTGCGCACGACAGACCTGACTGGCCGATGCCAATAATCAGTATCGATTTTGCTTTGTCAGTTTGTCTTGCCAGTGAGATCATCGAATTTTTAAACTCGCTAAACCTACTAACACAAGAAATACTGTAATAATCCATGCTCGAACAATAATACGAGGTTCAGGCCAACCTTTTAACTCATAATGATGGTGAATAGGCGCCATTAAAAATACGCGTTTACCACGTAATTTGTATGAGCCTACTTGTAAGACAACAGATAAGGTCTCTATTACAAATACCCCCCCCATAATCAGCAGTACCAGTTCTTGTCTAACAAGTACTGCAACGGTGCCTAATGCAGCGCCTAATGCCAAAGCACCAATATCACCCATAAATACTTGGGCTGGATATGTGTTGAACCATAAGAATCCCAGTCCTGCACCCACCATTGCAGCACAAAAAACCGTTAATTCACCTGCATGTGGAATAAAAGGTATTGATAAATAACGTGCAAACTCATAATGTCCCGTTACATAGCTAAATAAAGCTAATGCACTTGCAACCATCACTGTCGGCATAATGGCTAAACCATCTAAGCCATCAGTCAAGTTAACTGCATTGCTTGTTCCCACTATCACCAAATACGTCAGTAACATATACCATGCACCCATTGGGATAAGAATATCTTTAAAGAAAGGTATGATCAGGGTTGTCTCAGCCGGTACTCCTGCTGTTTGATATAAAAACACAGCAGCCCCAAGTCCCCCTACAGATTGCCAAAAATATTTATAACGACTAATTAGGCCTTTAGGATCTTGCCGGACTAATTTTATATAATCATCAACAAACCCAATGGTGCCGAACATTAGCGTTACTGAAAGAACAACCCACACATAACGATTACTAAGATCGGCCCACAACAAGGTACTAGTAGCAATAGCAACTAAAATTAATGCACCGCCCATTGTAGGTGTGCCTGCTTTACTTAAATGAGATTCAGGACCATCGTCACGTACTACCTGGCCTATTTGTTTAAAATTTAAATGACGAATCATCGTTGGTCCTACCAGTAATGCAATTCCTAATGCAGTAATGACTCCTAAGATAGAGCGTAAGGTAAGGTATTCAAACACACGAAAACCACTGTGAAACTGCGTTAAGTATTCCGCTAATGCTAATAACATTAACTTTCTCCTCTAACCACTAGCTTGTCTGCTAGCTTATCTAATTGCATAAACCGCGAGCCTTTGACAAGGCAAGTCACATTGTCAGAGAGGGCTGCTGTTAATTGTTCCTGTGCTTCACTAACATTCGAAAAATGTTCAGCGCCATTACCAAATGATTCCGCCGCTAGCTTGGCTTTGCGCCCTATGGTCCATAATCTATCAACACCGCTATTTTTAGCATCAATTCCCATTTGAGTATGGATCTGTTCGGCGTCATCACCTAGCTCACCAAAGTCACCTAAAACAAGCCAATGTTCACCATCAAATCTCGCTAGTAGAGCCAATGCTTGTTGATATGAACCAGGGTTTGCATTGTAGCTATCATCAATTATTCGTGACTGATTGACCCCCTCTTTTAACTCTAATCGATGGGGCACACTCTTCATTTCAGCTAAACCTTTAACGACTGCTGATGTGGGAATGTTTAAGGCATGTGTTATTGCAATTGCAGCCAGTGCATTGGCTATATTATGGCGGCCTGGCAGTGGCAAATTGACGAAATGATATGCATTATCTAACTCAACTATAAAGTGGCTCGAGCGTGTTTTTTGAGCCATATCTTTTGCTGTAATATCAGCATTGGCATCTAATGCAAATGTAACAAGCTGCTTACCGGTAAACACTTGCTTCCATTCCGATAAAAAAGACATATCTGCATTGATCACACCAACACCATCTCCTGCCAAGCCTGATAATATCTCTCCTTTAGCTTTTGCTACGCCGTCAATGGATCTAAAGCCTTCAAGGTGTGCAGCTGCTACATTGTTGATAACTGAAATATGAGGTTTTGCCATAGCAACCAAACGGGCAATTTCACCAGAGTGATTGGCACCCATTTCTATCACAGCATAATCTGTTTCACTGTCGAGGCGACTTAAGGTCAGGGGAACACCCAACTCATTATTCAAATTGCCTTGCGTTGCAATGACAGAGCCACATTGACACAAGATCGAGGCAACCATCTCTTTTAGCGTTGTTTTGCCATTACTGCCTGTAATGGCAATAACTTTAGTATTACATTGCTCTCGCCAATATTTAGCTAACTTAGCAAATGCCTCTTCGACATTGTCTACGACCAATTGTGGCAATGCATCTTGTTGTTGTTTAGTTACTATCGCAGCTGCCGCACCTAACAATCGAGCTGATTCAAGATAGTCATGACCATCTACATGCTCACCTTTTAATGCTAGGAACAAGTCACCAGCCTTCACTTTTCTGCTATCGATTACCGTACCTGTCAGCATAAGGTCACTTTTAGGGGGCGCACAAACTAGAATTTCTGCTAATTTAGACAGAAGTAACTGCATACTTATACTTTTGCCTCTCTCAATGAAACTGGCCCATCATTTGCCGCCATTAACGCATCTAGAACAACTTGCTTATCACTGAAGATATGCTTGATTCCTGCCACTTCTTGATACTGTTCATGCCCTTTGCCAGCTATCAGTACAATATCGCCTTTATTAGCTCTATTTATCTCAGATATGATTGCTAACTTACGGTTATGCTCAATGAAAATAGACTCTTTATTCTCAACACCAGAAACAATATCTAACACAATCTGCTGAGGATCTTCGTCTCGGGGATTGTCATCAGTGATAACAAAATGATCGGCATGTTTTTCAACCGCAGCTCCCATTAAAGGTCGCTTGCCACTATCTCGATTGCCACCACAACCATATACACATAAAAGCTGAGCTTCACCACTGACATGATGTCGTAACGAAGTTAAAGCTTGAGTAAGTGCATCGGCTGTATGAGCAAAGTCAATCACTACTGTTGCAAGCCCCGCACCACCAAGTATTTCCATTCGTCCTTCTACAGCATGACAGTTACTTATAGCTTTCACTATCTCAGCGTGCTCTATACCTAAAGCATTCAAAGTAGCTATAGTTGCTAATAAGTTATCAACATTGAATACACCAAGGATCTTACAATCAATGTGGTCTTGTCCCTGATCTGTAATAAGCTCAAATGCAATCCCACTGGCTGTCATTGAAATATTGTCAGCTTGAAAGTCGATATTTTCTTCTATTTGCGAACGACTATAGCGGGATAATGTAAGCGACGTTTTGTCTGATAATTTAGCTATTAATGACTGACCAAAATCATCGTCACCATTAATAACCGCTGTTCTAATACTTTCAAAATCAAATAACTGTGCTTTTGCCTGAGCATATTCAGTCATTGTTTTATGGTAATCAAGGTGATCGCGTGTCAAGTTAGTATATACAGCCACATCAACATCTACGCTATTTAATCTACCTTGACTCAAAGCATGTGATGATGCTTCGATGACGACATATTTAATGTCTGCGTGATAGAAATCAGCCAACACGCGTTGCACTGAAACAGGATCGGGTGTCGTCATCCCAGTGTCAGTCAATGAGTCTATTCGGCCAATGCCTAAAGTGCCAATTACACCGCATGGAATCGCTAAAGATTCAAGCGTTTGTGCAATAAATTGACTTACCGATGTTTTACCATTTGTTCCCGTCACAGCAATCACTGTTAACGCCATTGAAGGATGACCATAAAATCGTGCTGCAATTTCCCCACTCTTATCTGCCAATGATTTTACTGCTATCGCAAGCGTATTATTTTGTGTAACTAAATGCTGCTCAATATCAGACAAGGGCTGAGATGCTTCATATAAAACAAGTTTTAGCTGAACAGTAAGTGCTTGCTTTAAGTGTCTTTTTCTTAATTCGACATCTTTTGCCAATGACAGAAATAAATAACCGTCTTCGACGTGACAACTATCAAGACTTATTCCCGTTACTTGCTGTTCTGATAGCTTGGATGGGTCTTTTAGCATTCCAGCTAATAATGATTGGGTGGACTGTGATGATATTATTTTCATTTTTTTGCCACCAACATTTTAGATAACGGCATATCATCTGGCGTCACATTTAACAATCTCATCGCACCAGTCATTACTTTGGAGAACATTGGTGCTGCAACTAAACCACCGTAATAATCTTCGCCTCGGGGGTCATCAATCATCACAACCATTGCTAAGCGAGGGTTATTGGCTGGTATCATACCAGCAAACAATGAAAGGTAATGTCCTTCTGCATAACCACCTCGGCTGGCTTTTTTGATTGTGCCTGTTTTTCCTGCAACCGTATAATTTTCTACAGCAGCTCGGGACGCCGTTCCGCCCAGTTTAACTACACCGGTCATCATTGTTCGAACAGAGTCCATAATATCGTTTGAAAAAACTCGATAACCTGCTGGTGCTGAATCAAGTGTGGTAAAACTTACTGGACGTAAAATACCGCCATTCGCTAATACGGTATAGCCCCTAGCAAGCTGTAATGCCGAAGTATTAAGGCCATATCCATAAGAAAAAGTTGCTCGTTCGACTTTTTTCCATGTACTAAGATCTGGCATTCTTCCCATATTTTCACCAGGGAAATACCCGCCAGATAATGTTCCCATTCCAAACGAAGTAAAATCTTGCCAAAGTTGCTCGGGCTTCAATGCCAGTGCAATCTTACTTGAACCAACATTGCTTGACTTCTGAATTAATGTCGCCAAATTAATAACACCATAATCTCGATGATCTTTTACTATCAATCTATTTACTTTAAATCGTCCTGGATGAGTGTCAATTTCTGTTTCCGTTGTGAACAAACCTGACTTCAATCCACTGGCAACTGTAAACGGTTTGACGGTTGATCCCGGTTCAAATAAATCGATTACTGCACGATTTCGCAAAGAAGCTTGTTTTAAGCCTCTTCTATTGTTGGGGTTAAAAGCAGGTTGATTAGCCATGGCCAACACTTCACCAGTATTCACATCTAAGATAACCGCTGTTCCGGCATGGGCATGATGCTTTTTAACCGTCTCTTTAAGTGCTTGATAGGTTAAATACTGTAAGCGAAGATCGATACTCAAACTAATGTTTTGGCCATCTTTACTTGCTTTAATCTGCTCTCCACCGCCGACATAATTGCCACGACTATCTCGTAATAATCGTTTTAAGCCTGATACACCTTTCAGTGTTTCATTATAAGCTAGCTCTAAACCTTCTTGGCCATCATCATCAACATTATTAAAACCGACAAGGTGTGAAGCAACCTCACCTGCCGGGTAAAAGCGTTTATATTCTCGTTGTAAAGCGACACCTTTAATGTTCAATTGCTTAACTTGGCCTGCTAATTCTGGCGTTACTCGACGCTTCAAATAAACAAACTCACGCTGTTTTTTTGTACCCTCTTTCATCTTCTTCTTAATAGATGACACTTTTATATTTAACAACTTAGCCAGTTGAGTCAGTTGCGCCCTGTCAGCACTGATATCTTGTGGATTAAACCAGATAGAATGAACGGGTGTACTAATCGCTAATGGCTCACCATTACGATCTAAAATCATGCCGCGATGAGCTGGAATAGCAACATGACGCACATGTCGGGCATCGCCTTGATCACGTAAAAAATCAGGGTGCAGGATTTGGATATCTGCTAAGCGCCACGCTAATCCCAATACAAGGCCAATAAATACAACTCGCACTATATGTAAGCGCCATGCGCCCACATGGTTTATTGTTGTATGACTCATGGTTTAATCACCACAGTCATATCAACTGTTGGCACAATCATATTTAGACGTAAACGTGATTGTCGTTCAACACGGCCAGGGCTTGCCCAGGTACTTTGTTCTAACAATAACCGGCCCCACTCCTCATCTAATTTATCACGTATATATTCTAATTCTTGCAGCTCAACAAACTCTGTTCGCCACAAATACTTGCTATAAACCACTGCCATTGATGAAGCAATAACTGCTAATACAGCCAAAGCGATTGGAAGCTCTACACTTAAAGGAACGAGACGATTAGTTAGACTCACAATACTTTTTCCACTACACGTAATACTGCACTTCGTGCTCGTGAATTAATGGCTAATTCTTGCTCTCCCGCTTTAGTAGCTTTTCCAATTAATTTAATACGTGGGTGTAGGTCTTCCGCCCTGATAGGGAAGTTTGAAGGTAAGTCATCACCTTTAGCTTCATCACGAAAATAGCGTTTTACAATTCGGTCTTCTAATGAATGAAATGTGATGACCGATAAACGTCCGCCGATTGCCAATACATCTAAAGATTGTTCTAAACCTGTTTTTAAATCTTCTAATTCATTATTAATATAAATTCGGATAGCTTGAAATGTACGTGTTGCAGGATGCTTGTTCTTTTCACGAAACGGCATTGCCTTATCGACCAAAGCAGCTAATTGTGTCGTTGAGACAATAGGTGTATGTTCACGTGTTTCAACAATTGCACTGGCAATTCGTTTACCGAAGCGCTCTTCACCTAATGTTTTAATCACAAAGGTAATATCTTCGACTTTAGCTGTTGCCAACCATTCTGCTGCACTCACACCTACGTCTGGATTCATCCGCATATCTAGCGGACCATCTTTTTGGAAACTAAAGCCACGGTCGGCCACATCAATCTGTGGTGAAGACACACCTATATCGAGTAATATACCATCGACTTTGCCTTGCCATAAACGCTCATTAACCACTGCTGACATGTCGGCAAAAGAGCATTGTTCAATGCTAAAGCGAGGATCTTGTAACGATAATTGATTAGCTGTTGCAATCGCAGCAGGATCTTTATCTAAGCCCAGCAAGTGACCTTGCCCAGATAAGTGTGACAAAACTTGGCGTGCATGGCCGCCTCGGCCAAAGGTCCCATCAATATAAATTCCGTCAGCTTTTACAGCCAAGGACGCAACAGTCTCCTCTAGCAATACTGGTAAATGTTCTGAATGGCTGTCAGTCATCATATCGCCTTAAATTGAGAGGCTTTCTAATTCAGCCGGTAAAATACCGTCAAAATCTTCTTCCAAACAGTCATCCATTAGAGTATTCCAGGTTTCCTCATCCCAGAGCTCAAATTTATTCCCTTGTCCTATCATTACCGTACTTTTTTGTAAGCCTGCAAACTCACGTAACTTTGCAGGCAGTAAAATACGGCCATTACTATCCATTTCACACTCAGTTGCATAGCCCAATAACATTCGCTTTAAACGACGCACTTGAGGATTCAAACTAGGTAGCGCAGATAATTTCTTCTCAACCCCTTCCCATTCAGGCAAGGGGTATAATTGTAAACAATGGTCAGAGTGATCAATTGTGACAACTAAACGGCCTTCACAACAGACGTCCAGATGCTTACGGAACTTGGCTGGAATGGCCATCCGTCCTTTTGCATCTAGATTGAAAGTTGCTACACCTCGAAACACTTAAAAGCTCTCCTTTTGATCCACTTTGATCCACAATTCCCCACTAAGCGACACTATATGAGTGAGTCCAGGGCATGTCAAGCATGGTAATGAACAGATTCTTCTTTAGTGGTCAATGACTTAGGCGCACCTTATCAAGCTGGAGGAGAAAGAGGTTTAACTCTAATCAAGGACTACTTTTTTATCATAAAACTGGGCTTGGAAGTTAAAGTAGATTCTAGGTGTTGAAGGTAGTTATACCTTGAAACATCACCCTAAAATCATTTCAAAACCAAATATTAAAAATTAATAAATTAAGTATTTAGCGGAAACAGTCATTCCTTTGGCTACATAATGCGTATTGTTTTGACAAAACGGCTATCTCAATTATTAATTATAGCTCGTCGAAAACCTTAAAAAACCCCTATTAAACAATAATTTACACCTTAAAATAACGCATAATTTACTATCCTATATCACTATTGAGATAGCCTTAACAAAGTTAGCTGTTTGTATTGTTACGACGCGAATGATCGCCCAATTATTGAAGGTGTCCTTGCACTGGCTAAGCCATTAAAGCGTGCAGTTATTGCTGAAAGTATAGAAACAGTAGAGCATGGCTAGCACGGTTAGATCTTAGCTGTGAATTAGAACAGGGTTACGGAGTCTTAGGGCCTATGCCTGCTGAAGAGGTCTCTGCTTAGCTTAGAAGTTGGAAACCTGATAATGCTTAGCGTATTTGATCGAATTTGACCGTTCAAACTTATATAAAAAATGAGATGGCCGATAAGCCGGGTTCTGTCGAGGACAATCATTCATCTGGGACAAGCATCGCTACTTGCCTCAAGCGACCTACCCAAGAGCGATACGGGCCGTATCTGTTTGCCGAAACAAACTACTCTTCTATTTGGTCTTGCTCCGAGTGGGGTTTACCTTGCCGCAACTGTTGCCAGTTACGCGGTGCGCTCTTACCGCACCCTTTCACCCTTACCTAAATATTCGAAAATAATCAGGCGGTATACTCTCTGTTGCACTAGCCGTAGGCTTTCACCTCCCAGGCGTTACCTGGCACTCTGCCCATTGGAGCCCGGACTTTCCTCACAAATAGACATGCTATAAGCGCGATTGCCTGGCCATCTCAGTTGATAATTTTACCTGAATAAGACTATTTTTGCTGAAGTTTCAACGCCATGCTATAAGACGTGTTTTTGCTCACTTCTAATAATGATGCTGTGATTGCTGCCGCTTTCTTAACCGGTAACTCTTTTAACAATAAACTAAGTACTCGGTTAATTTCTGTTTCACTGGCATCTATTTGTTGTTTAGCTCCTTCTATAAGTAAAACACACTCACCTTTAAGTTGATTCGCATCAGCAGATACCCATGCTAATAATTCGACCAGTGGTTTTGTAGTAATGGTCTCATGTATTTTGGTGAGCTCTCTTGCTATACAAGCTGGGCGATGTTCGCCAAACACAGTAATCATGTCCGCTAATGTACCTTCTAATCGTCTTGGTGCATCATAGAAAATCATGGTACGACTTTCACCAACAAGTGATTGAAGTGCTTGCTGTCGGGCACCTTGTTTTGAAGGAAGAAAACCTTCAAAAGAGAAGCGATCGGATGCTAAACCTGAAGCTGATAGTGCAGCAATAACAGCACAACTTCCAGGAATGGGTATAACAGGAATATTATGCTCACGAACTAAGGTAACAAGCTTATAACCTGGATCACTGATTAATGGCGTTCCGGCATCACTAATTAGCGCAATAGACTCACCTTGTTGCAGCTTTTCTAACAAAGTCTCACTGCGTTGTTGTTCATTGTGATCATGCAATGAAATGCTTTGAGTACTGATGGCAAAGTGCTTCAATAAAATGCCGCTATGACGAGTATCTTCTGCGGCAATCACATCCACGGCTTCCAATACCTCAATAGCGCGTTGCGATATATCAGATAAGTTACCTATAGGGGTTGCTACTATATATAAGCATGCATCACTTCGTTCAGCCACAAAAATTCACCATAAAATTAGTACTCAGTTCTGGTCGTAATATACGCGAACAGGTAATATGTTTCCTTAAATAAATAATCATAGCTAGGAAGCCATGACACAACGATTTTTAATAAGCTGGCTTACATTTATCATTATAAGCTTAAGTGCCTGTCAGCCTGCACAACAAATAAGCCCAACGCGTCCCGATACTGCCGCTGTTCAAGCGGCCGTTACTGCGGAGCAATCGGGTGATTTTTTATCTGCCGCGCAACAATACCTTCTATTAGCTGGCGGCGCCAAAGAACAGCTGCAAGCGCACTATTATTTACGTGCTGCACGTGCTTTTTGGCAAGCCAATGATGATGTTGAATCGACACAAGCTTTATCACAGATTGATAAAACACTATTGTCAGCAGACCAACACTATAATGTCGCTATTTTAGAAGCAGAGCTGGCCCTTGCCTCTTCTCAACCAGAACAAGCATTAGCCGTATTAGACTTAGCTACGTTTCATTCACTTTCTTTGACACAGCAGCAAGTAGTGCTCCAGCTAAGAATAGATGCGTATCAATTAACTGAAAACTGGTTAGAAAAAGTAAATAATCACCTGCAACTGTCATTACTTTTAGATGATGAAACATATATCACTTCAAACCAACACGCATTATGGCAATCATTGATGGCATTAACACCACAATCATTGGAGTTATTTAAACCGGGTGTTGCACCAGCAGTTGATAGCGGTTGGTTTGAGCTTGCCTTCCTTGTCAAAAGCCATCAATCCAATCCCGAGGCGTTTATAGTAGCGATTGAAAACTGGCAGCGTGATTATCCTAGGCATCCCGCAAACCCTGAACTCTACGTCCCCAATCTGAGTGCTGGCACTCGGTTAAAAAAAGATCTAGATCTGATCGCGGTATTACTACCAGAGACGGGGCAATACAAATTAGCCGCACAGGCAATAAAGCAGAGTATTATTACGGCTCATTTTATTGCGCATTCGAACACAAAAATACGTTTCTACCCTGTTACCACTCAACCTAGTAATGTTTGGCAGCAATATCAGCAAGCGGTTTATGATTCGGCAAGTATCGTTATCGGTCCTCTGGACAAGCGAGCAGTTGAAGAATTAGCACAAAGCGGCAAGTTAACGATTCCCGTACTAGCCCTTAACCGTCTTTCTGACAAATCTAGTTATCCTAACCTATTCCAATTTGGCTTAGCACCTGAAGATGACGCCGTGTCGATTGCAAATTATGCAAGCCAGAACAATTATCAACGTGCCGTGATTCTGTCATCAAATGACAATTGGGGACAACGTGTGACCGAAGCCTTTAAGGAGCAATGGCTATCTAACCGTGGTATTTTATTAAATACGGCACACTATAATGCAAATAAAAATGACTTTTCGACAACAATTACCGCACTATTAGGACTAGATACAAGCACTCAACGATATCATTCTTTAAAACAGACATTGGGGAAAAGCGTAGAATTTGAACCTCGCCGTCGCCAAGATATTGATTTTATTTTCCTTGCTGCAAAACCTTTGAAGGCTCGACAATTAGTGCCACAGTTAAAGTTTCATCGCTCAGGAAATTTGCCCATTATAACCACTTCTCAAGCCTATTCTGGACGTCAGGATAGCCAACAAGATATTGATTTAAACAACCTTATTATCACCGATATTCCATGGATGCTGGAAAAGTCATCGCAAACTGACCCAGTCTATAATGCACTAAAAATGAGTCAAGCTGATCACTTTGACAGTTTAGTGCGTCTCTTCGCATTAGGTACTGATGCATATCGGATCATTCCCCAACTTAATGGACTCAGTCGTTCATCAGATATTTCATTTTCTGGTGCAACAGGCACATTAACAATTGATAGCAATGGCAGAGTAAATCGTGACACTAGCTGGGGTCAGTTTAATAAAGGTATTTTAAATACTATTGAAGGTAAGCAATAGATGGCTGATACCGGTCAACTTGCAGAGCAATTAGCCTGTGATTATTTACAAAAACATAAATTAAAACTTATTACTAAGAATTATCATTGCCGCCGAGGTGAAATTGATTTAATCATGCAGGATCACGCTACTCTGGTATTTATTGAAGTTCGTTACAGAAAGTCAGCTAAATTTGGTAGTGCACTAGAAAGTATTACCACTCAAAAGCAACAAAAAATAATTTTCACTGCGGAGCACTTCATCTTGACTCAAAATAGTGCTTTCTCTCAGTACCGGTTTGATGTTGTCGCCATCTCACCTAGCGTGCAACAACAGCCAAAAATTACTTGGGTTAAAGATGCATTTCAGCTAAATTAAGCTGCAATATGAATTTAAATAGCTCAACAGTAGTCAGAGCTTTTTGAAACAGCGATAATCAATCACATAATATTATATTTAGGACGTTTCTTATGTTAAAACTAAAATTTTCATTGTTACTATTGCTTCCGCTTCTCGTTTTACAAGGCTGTGCAACGGCCATTGTAACTGGAGCAGCAACTGGCGTATCAATTGCTCATGATCGCCGTAGTGCAGGTGCAGTTATTGATGATCAAGGCATTGAATTTAAAGCATCCTTTGCTTTATTTAATAATAAGGAAATTTATGATCAAAGCCATATCAACATCACCAGTTATAATGGTAGTGTGCTTATTACAGGTGAAACTCCCAGTGAAGATTTAAAACAAAAAGTATCCGCAGAAATTAAGGCAATTGATAATGTACGTCGCATTCATAATGAGTTATTCATCAGTGCGCCAAGTGCATTGCCATCGCGTAGTAGTGATACCTGGATAACGTCTAAAATTAAAGCTAAATTGACCACAGCAGAAGGAATTGATCCCTTCTATGTGAAGGTTGTCACTGAACACGGCATTGTTTATCTTATGGGTATTCTCAGCCATTCTGAGTCCGATAAAGTGGAATCAGTTGTCACCCAGGCTGCAGGTGTTCAGCGTGTGATTAAAATATTTGAATACACAGATTAGGATATCGTACAGGCCTGTTATCAACCTAGTTTAAAAAGGTCGAACTACGGCTAAAATGATTACTGCAATCAAGATAATAACCGGCAGTTCATTAAACCATCTGTAAAATACATGGCTTCGTTTATTCGCATCATTTTTAAAAATGCGTACTAATGCTCCACAATAGCCATGGTATGAAAATAACAAAATAACCAATGCTAATTTTGCGTGTAACCAATGCATAGAGGCTATTTGTTCTAAACTATACGCACTTAATAACCATAAACCGAAGCCTAAGGTCAATACCGCACTTGGCGTCATAATGCCTCGGTATAGCTTTCTCTCCATTACCTTAAAACGTTCACAGCTTATTTTATCATCACTCATTGCATGGTAGACAAACAAACGCGGCAAATAAAAGAGTGCCGCAAACCATGTCACCATAGAAATGATATGAAATGCTTTAACCCACAGCATGTATTACTCCTTACTAGTCAATTAGTGTTAATATTGGCTTATTGCTCATGCAGGGGGAGTCCAATCTATGTCCAATAAAAATCAACCATCTGATGAACGCCGTCGCTTTAGCCGCATACCCTTTGATGCGACAGCACATCTTAACTCGCATAAAGGTGAGTTGCACCTAAATTGTCATGTTATTGATATTTCACTAGTTGGAGTGCTTATAACGACACCTGAAGGTTGGTTAGGCGACATATCTGATCAATATACCATCGATCTTCTATTAGATGATGGCCAATTCGTCATCAAAATGGATACTGAAGTGGCCCATATAGCTGACAATACTATCGGTTTCCAATGTAAGCATATTGATTTGGATAGTATCTCACACTTGATACGACTGGTTGAGCTTAATCTAGGTGATGAGGCCTTATTACATAGAGAGCTAGCGGCACTGCTCCTTTAAGCATCAATGTTCTGCATTTTGTAAGGCATCAATAGCCTCTGATAAATGCCTAACAGCAACAACCTTAATGCCTTTAATCGCTTTTCTGGGTGCATTGGCAGCCGGTACAATGGCATACCTAAAGCCATGCTTCTGAGCATCTCGGATACGCTCTTCACCAGCTTGAACAGGTCGAATTTCACCGGTCAATCCCACTTCACCAAATAATATCCAGTCACGAGGTATCGGTTTATTTCTTAGACTTGATAATACTGCACCTAAAACAGCTAGATCGGCCCCTGTTTCACTCAGTTTGACGCCACCAACGACATTAATAAATACATCTTGATCATTGCAGGTAATACCACCATGTCGATGTAAGATAGCTAATAGCATAGCTAATCGATTTTGGTCTAAGCCAACAGATACACGTCTTGGATTACCCAGCGGACTATCATCAACTAATGCCTGAACTTCAACCAGCATAGGCCGACTACCTTCACGAATCACCGTAACAATACTTCCTGCAAGTGATGTTTCACCTCGAGATAAGAAGATTGCTGAAGGATTACTGACTTCTTTTAAGCCCAATTCAGTCATGCTAAACACGCCAAGTTCATTGACGGCACCAAAACGATTCTTAACTGCGCGAAGTATCCTAAATCGTGTTGAGGTATCACCTTCAAAATACAGAACAGAATCTACCATATGCTCCAGCACACGAGGCCCGGCTAAAGCCCCCTGTTTAGTGACATGGCCGACTAGTATCAAGGTCGTACCACTCGATTTAGCAAAACGAACTAATTGTGCAGCACTCTCCCTAACTTGTGCTACAGTCCCAGGAGCAGATTGCAATAATTCAGTAAAGACAGTTTGAATTGAATCAATAACCATTACCTGAGGCCTTCGCTCAAGAGCGGTAGCAATCATTTGTTCTACATGTGTTTCCGCTAATAAATCTACCGGTGCTTGTTCAAGTTGCAGACGCTCTGCACGCAGACGAATTTGTTGTAATGATTCTTCACCACTAATATAAAGTGGACTGACACCTGATTTCTTCGCCATTATTGCCATTGCTTGTAGCAATAAGGTTGACTTGCCAATACCCGGATCACCACCAATAAGTACTACCGATCCTGTCACCAAGCCACCGCCTAAAACGCGATCTAATTCATCCAGACCTGTTGTCCAACGAACTGCTTGTTCGGAAGTAATATTACCTAAAGATTGCACTTCACTTTTTTGTTCTCCAGCATAACCAGTATGCTTAGCAATAGTTGTCTGACTGCTAGGGCTTGACGAAATTTGAATTTCTTCTTCTAAACTATTCCATGCACCACAATCAGCACATCGTCCTGCCCATTGCGGCGTCTGACCGCCACACTCTTTACAACGATAACTCCGCTTAGCTTTAGCCATGGTGATAGTCCCTCTTCACTCGTGGATTAATTTGACTCACCAATTCATAGCTAATCGTATTTGCTTGTGCAGCAATACGCTCTACTGGTAGGTGCTCATCACCCCAAAGAATGACTTCATCACCTATTAATACAGTATTTATATCTGTTAAATCAACAGCAATCATATCCATTGACACCCGACCTAACACAGCGCAAATTTGACCGTTAATTAATACTGAGCCTGAATTAGAAAGCTGGCGACTATACCCATCTGCATAGCCAATATCGACAATACCAACAAGCGTTGCTTTATCGGCAAGCCAAGTGCCACTGTAACCAACTTTATCGCCCTCTTTAAGAGTTTGTATCGCAATAATTTTTGAGCACAATTTCATCACCGGTTTTAAACCTAGTTCCGCGGCAGATTGATCGTCAAAAGGTGAAATACCATATAACATTAGTCCTGGGCGAACCCAATCAGCATGACTATTTGGCAAAGAAAGTAGTGCAGCTGAATTAGCCATACTAATTTCAAGTTGATTTTCATTTGCAAACATACCAATTAAATCTAATTGCTGTTGATTGCTGCTATTGCCAGGTTCATCAGCACTAGCAAAGTGACTCATCACCCCGATGGGACCAGAGATAGCACTGCTTTCAGACATAATTTTTAATGCATCGCGAGCCTCATCTTTCGTTAAACCTAAACGATGCATACCCGTTTCAAGCATCAACCAACAACACGCTAACGGTGATGCGAGTGTTCTATTTCTAACAAGTTCAAGCTGAGACATCTGATGAAAAACAAGTGATAAACCATGCTTGGCAGCAAGCTGTAATTCTTCGCTTGAATGTACGCCTTCAAGAATAACAATGGGCTGCTTAATACCAGACAACCGTAACTCTAATGCTTCGTCCAACCTTGCGACAGCAAATGCGTCACTCTCAGCTAAGACGTGTGCCGCTTCAATTGCACCATGGCCATAGGCATTTGCTTTAATAACTGACATAACCATACTATTTGGTGCCAACTCTTTAACACGGTTAAAATTGTGTAACAGAGCAGCTAAATCAATACAAGCAACAGGATACGTCGTCACAATTATTCAGCACCATAATCATCATAGTTATTGTAGGCAAAGTTTTCGAAACGAGTGTATCGGCCTTGGAATGTCAGTGCAACTGTACCAATCGGCCCATTACGTTGCTTACCAATAATTATTTCTGCTTTACCTTTTTCGGGTGAGTCTTCGTTATATACCTCATCACGATAAATAAACACGATTAAATCAGCATCTTGCTCAATCGCCCCTGATTCACGAAGATCGGACATAATAGGTCGTTTATTTGGACGTTGCTCAAGACTTCGATTCAACTGTGATAGCGCAATAACAGGTACTTCTAACTCTTTTGCTAAGGCTTTTAGTGATCGCGAAATCTCAGACACTTCCGTCGTTCTATTTTCACCGGCTTTACCGCTACCCTGCATCAACTGAATATAGTCAATGACGATAAGACTTAAGCCATGATCACGCTTCAATCTACGTGCTCGGGCCCGTAACTCTGTCGCCGTGAGTGCCGGTGTATCATCAATGAATAATGGTGCTTCATTTAGTAAAGCAATGGCTGAAGTAAGCCGTGGCCAATCATCATCATTCAACTTACCCGTTCTTAAGCGATGTTGATCGATTTGACCTAATGAAGACAACATACGCATTGCTAGCGCATCTGCAGGCATCTCCATACTGAATACGGCAACAGGCGCATTACTTTTAATCGCAGCATGTTCAGCTAAGTTCATCGCAAAGGTTGTTTTACCCATTGATGGTCGCCCAGCAACAATGACTAAGTCGGCGGGTTGAAGGCCCGATGTTTGCTCATCAAAATCAGTAAAACCAGAAGATAACCCTGTAATTAGACTATCAGATTCAAATAAAGTATCAATACGATCGACCACTTTACTTAAGACTTCTTTCACCTGAATAAAGCCGCCGCCTCGATGAGCACCTTTCTCGGCTATTTCTAACACTTGCCTTTCAGCTTCATCCAACATCTGGTCACTATTTCGACCTTCAGGAGTGAAAGCAACGTTTGAAATAGATGTGCCTACTGCAATTAGCTGGCGCAAAATAGAGCGTTCACGAACGATTGAAGCATAAGCCAAAATATTGGCTGCACTAGGCGTATTTCTTACCAATGTACCTAGATAGGCAAGCTCACCCACTTGATCAAGTTCACCACGCTTATCATGCCACTCAGCTAAGGTGATGACGTCAACGGGTTGAGATTTAGAAAAGAGCTCAGAAATCGCTTGAAAGATTAAGCGATGATCACGTCGATAGAAGTCTGATTCGACCAACACATCAGCCACTTGGTCCCAACTGCCATTATCAAGCAAGAGGCCACCAAGAACAGATTGCTCAGCTTCAACAGAATGTGGCGGGACTTTAAGTGCTGCAGTGGCACTATCTGAAAAAGAGTCCGGGTATGATAATTCATCTTCCACAGAGTTCATCCTAAAGCGTTATCACTTTAATCATCACTTAATGTTTTAAGTGCATCATTAAAGTTTCTTATGACTAAAGACAAAAATAACCACTCACGTGGCTACATTTAAATATTCTTTGATAGAACAAATGAGACCACGCTAATGCGTAGTCTCATTTAATTCAGTTTTTACTCGTCTTCTTGTTCTTTTGCAATAGCTTCAGCTTCTTCTAACGCTTTTGCTCTTGCCTTGTCAGCTTCAGCTGCTTCAGCTTGTGCGGCTAATTGCGCTTCAGAAGTGATGTTTACATTTACTGTAACAATAACATCTGAGTGCAATTGAATATCAAGATTGTATTCGCCTGTATGACGTAATGCGCCTTCTGGAAGACGTACTTCACTACGCTCAATTTCAGCGCCTGCAGCGTTTAACGCTTCAGCAATATCACTAGCACTAATTGAACCAAACAACTTACCTTCAATACCAGCATTAGCCATGATATTTACATCACCAGCTGCGACTAATTTGACTTTACGTTGTTCTGCCACAGCTTGTAACTTAGCAGCCGCAGCTTCTAATTCAGCACGACGTGATTCAAACACTTCTCTGTTACGATTGTTAGCTGGTAATGCTTTTCCATTTGGTACTAGGAAGTTACGACCGAAGCCAGCTTTAACAGCCACTTCATCGCCAAGATTACCAAGCTTCTGCATTTTTTCTAGCAAAATTACTTGCATCGTTTTACCCTCATTCGCAGTGAAACACTGCTCTTTAAAGTCACTCGCCTTGTTTATTCAAACGTCGGCGAAAATTAAACCATTGTTCCAAAACACCTGTCATTGCAAGTAATGCCAACATTTGAGGCATTACTAAAAATAGCAATACATAGACTGCTATTACCCAAACTTTATGTTTTTGTTGTTGTTTGACAATTGCGTGAACAACAGCCAAACCTTGCAAGGCAAATACCGCTAGCATAACGGGTAAACAATCCTTTAATACTTCGAACGTCTCACCTAGTGGTGATACGGTTATTACCATGAAAGCCATGGTGAGTATTGCGGCAGGTTTACCTAATGTAAGTTGATAAAACTCACTAGAAAAACCACCTGGATTATACAATTTAGCTTGCCATGCTCGACCGATTAATAAACCCAGCATTACATTAAGACTAAATCCCGCAGCGATTAACCCTGTCATCATTCCTGACAGACTTAATATTAATGACTGTGTTTCCGATTGATTAAACTGCCAGCCTGGCTGTTTAACTACCGTTGCCATAAATGGCTCAATCATTTGTTGCCACCATAATGAAAGGTCAGTCACTGCTAAATGCGCGCCTAAAACTAACACCATGCCTAGACCTGTTGCTGCCAATAAACCAGCGGCTAAGGATCGGGTATAACCTAATACCAAACTAATGCCAAAAACCGGCAACCAGCTTGATAACAAAAACAATCCAGAGATATAAAACTGTTTTAGCATTAATCCCGCTAATAAACTAACTATTAACGTGACGGCTACAACAACTATAGCTCCTTCTTTTGGCCCCATACGCAAAGTAGAAAGGGCAATGACTCCACTGGCTAAATAGCTAAGTGGAGGAAATAATAAAGCGCCAAGTGATAACAATGCAGTGGCTATGGCAGATTGCCATCGTCCTTGCATTGCAAATACTGCAATACTTCGCAGCATACTCTTTACGCCCTAGCTTTATTTGATGTTTTGAATGACAACATCATCCTTATTTATGCATATCGCAATAAGGAATTAGCGCTAAGAAACGCGCACGCTTCACACATGTAGAAAGCTGACGTTGGTAACGCGCTTTAGTACCAGTGATACGGCTAGGAACAATTTTTCCTGTTTCTGTGATGTAGTTTTTTAATAAAGTTACATCTTTATAATCAATCTGCTTAACATTTTCTGCTGTGAAGCGACAAAATTTTCTACGTCTAAAAAAACGTGCCATAATTATGCTCCTAGGTTATTAAGCGTCACGACGACGAGGTTTTTCATCTTCGTCTTTGCGCATCATTGGTGAAGGTTCAGTGACTGCGCCATCTGCAGTAACAACTAAGTTACGGATAACAGCATCATTGAAACGAAAAGCAGTTGTAACTTCATCTAACTCAGCAACGTCACATTCAACGTTCATTAAGATATAGTGTGCTTTGTGGATTTTGTTAATCGGGTAAGCCAATTGACGACGGCCCCAATCTTCTAGACGATGGATAGTTCCACCATTGCTAGTTAATGTCTGCTGATATTTTTCAATCATTGCAGGCACTTGCTCGCTTTGGTCAGGGTGGACCAAAAACACAATTTCGTAATGTCTCATTTAGAGCTCCTCACGGTTTATACAGCCCCATCGAAATGAGGCAAGGAGTTTTGCTTTAGTTCAAGCCGAAAGCAATTGATAATTTTACTTTATTTCACTCTATAATCACAAGTTACGTTGTCTTGATGCCTCAAATAGACACACCCCTGCAGCGACTGAAACATTCAAACTTTCTGCACCACCTTTCATTGGTATATACATCACTTGATCGCAGTTATCACGAGTCAAACGACGGATCCCTCTTCCTTCTGCACCCAATACAACCGCTAAAGGCCCTTTCAAATCAGCTTCAAAAAGGGTTGTTTCACAGTCACCTGAAGTACCCACAATCCAAACACCTTGCTGTTGTAATTCGCGCAAAACGCGCGCTAGATTAGTGACCTGAATAAACGGTAAACGTTCCGCCGCACCACTTGATACTTTTAACGCGGTACTTGTTAAAGCTGATGCACGATCTTTGGGTGCAATAACAGCATGTGCTCCGGCAGCCTCAGCACTTCGCATGCAAGCACCTAAGTTATGAGGATCCTGTACACAATCTAAGATTAATAAAAAGGGGGCTTCATTTAGCCCGTCCAATAACTTAAATAAATCTGTTTCATCTAAGTTACCAAGGGGGCGACACTTAGCGATTCCCCCCTGATGTCGGGCATTTGGCGCCATTTCGTCTAGTTCTTCTCGCGCCACTTTATGTGGATGAATACCATGCTTTTGTGCCGCATCAATAATATCATCAATACGGCTATCATGGCGTTCATCAGATACCCAAATTTCTGTCACCCGTGTTTCAGGCAACTCCAAGGCAGCTTGGATCGCATGCAAACCATACACAAGGTCACTGCCAGTCGAACTACTCGCTTCTGACTTAGTAGCCCTGCGGCGTTTCGTATGCTTCTGATTCTTGTCCTTCGATGACGGGTTTGACATATATTTCTACTCGACGATTTAATTGGCGACCTGCTTCGGTCTCGTTAGTTGCTCTTGGTTCTACTTCTCCACGTCCTACTGTCTGAAGGCGACTGTGAATAATGCTTTGTGATGCAAAATAATCGACAACCGATTGAGCGCGCATAGCTGATAGTTCCATATTATAGCTTTCAGAACCAACACTATCAGTATGCCCAACAACATGAATGATTGTTTGAGGGTAACGATTTAAAATTCCAGCTACTTTCCCCAATGTAGGCATAAATGTAGGTTTGAGAGCTGCACTACCAAAATCAAATGAGACTTCACTTGCAATATCAATTTTTAATGTTTCATTTTTTAAGCGTTGAACCTCAATATTATGGTTCGCTTGTTCAGCAGCTAAAGCAGCTTCCATTTCTTTCTGCTGATTATCCATGTAATGACCAATTCCTGTGCCAGCCATTGCACCTACTGCTGCACCAATGATTAAGCCTCCCTTATCATTTTCGATCGAATGACCTAAAACAGCCCCTACAATTGCGCCGACTGCCGCACCTGTTTTTGCTTTTTGATTAGGATCATTTGTAGCACAAGCTGTTAATGCCACTGATATTGCAGCTACTAAGATTAATTTTTTCATTTCCAGTTACCTTTGAAAGAATAGACCGTACGCGATAGTCAGATTATACTGCTCAGCAACTAATCCATACAGAGTTAAATAATATGAAGCGTGATTTCATTCCCATTAATATTGCCCTACTTACTATTTCTGATACGCGCACCTCAGACAACGATACTTCAGGAAAAATCCTCCGTGAGCGTGTTGTGGCTGAAAATCACCTTGTCACAGACCAGAAAATTGTTATTGATGATATTTATCAAGTTCGAGCCGTCGTCTCATCTTGGATTGCTAACCCAGATATTCAAGCGGTGATTACAACAGGTGGTACCGGTTTAACTGGACGTGATGGAACTCCTGAAGCAGTAGAAGTATTACTTGATAAGGAGATTGCAGGGTTTGGGGAATTGTTTCGTCAAATCTCATTCCAAGATATTAAAACCTCTAGCATTCAATCACGCGCTATCGGTGGTGTTGCAAATGGCACATTTATCTTTTGCCTCCCTGGTTCTTCTGGCGCATGTAAGACCGCATGGGATGATATTCTCAAACAACAATTTGATGCACGTCATCGTCCCTGTAATTTTGTTGACCTTATGCCTCGTTTATTAGAAAAGTGATTAGCCTTACCTTATACACTACGGCAGGTTGTCACTTATGCGATCTCGCTGAGGAAATACTTAGCTTAGCGCAAGCTAATAATGACTTCATAATTAAACATACTGAAATTGGTGACGATAATGATTTGGTAGAGCGTTATGGTATTCGTATTCCCGTTATAAAATTTCCAGATGGAAGCGAACTAGGCTGGCCATTTGAATTGTCTGACATAGAATCGAAACTCATACCTCTATAAGCCGCTATACTATCTCCTTTAGAATATAACTTAATGACATCACACTATGACCGTTGAATACATCGATACAGAAGCAGCACTTGTTACTTTCTGCCAGAAAATATCTACTAGTCCCTGGATGACGGTCGATACTGAATTCTTACGTGAAAAAACTTATTCTCCTCAGCTATGCTTAATCCAGGTTGCTACTGATGACTATATTGCCTGTATTGATCCACTCGTCTTGTCAGATCTAAAACCAATTCTGGACTTAATCTATAATCCAGATATTACCGTGGTATTTCACGCTGCTCGACAAGATTTAGAATTATTTAATATGCTCCGCAGTGCACCACCAAGTAATGTATTTGATACACAAATCGCAGCAACTGTATTAGGTTATGGTGAACAAGTAGGTTACGGAAATCTTGTCCAACAATGTATACAAGTAAACCTAGACAAAGCCCATTCACGAACAGACTGGACCAAACGTCCACTTGATCCGGGGCAAATTTCCTATGCCGCTGATGATGTTCGTTACTTACGTGATGTCTATAAATTACTCAAACAACAATTAGAAGATAAAGGCCGTACTCACTGGCTTGACGAAGACTTTGCAGTTTTAACCAATCCTGAGACTTATCAAGTTGACCCGAGTGTTATGTGGCGAAAAGTAAAAGGCTTTGGCCGTTTAAAAGGCGTCCAATTAGCAATTTTACAGCGTCTCTCAGCATGGCGTGAGCAGCGTGCGATTTCTTCTAACCGTCCACGCCGTTGGATTTTGAAAGATGATGTGTTACTTGATCTTGCAAAATTAGCACCTGAGACTAGCGATAAGTTCGATATGATTCGTAGCCTTGAAGCAAGCACCATTAAACGCTACGGTGATATTTTACTAGAAGAAATAAAACAAGCTAAAGCTATTCCTAAAGATCAATGGCCAATTATTAAGAAAACGCAGCCATTAAGCCAGCAGCAAAATGCAATTGTTGATGCTCTTATGGCGCTGTTACGAAAATATTGTGATGAACAATCTATTTCACCTGTTGCCGTAGCCTCTCGCAAAGAGATTGAGCGCATGGTCGGCGGTGAAACAGATTTACCACTATTACAAGGTTGGCGTAATGAAATCGTCGGTCATCACTTAAAAGCATTTATTGAGGGTAAACTTTCCATTACTGCAAACTCAATTCAATTAACAACTCAAGGATAACGCGATGTCAGCACTAATCTGTGGCTCTTTTGCTTACGATACAATTATGGTTTTTCCAGACCAATTTAAAAATCACATTCTGCCAGATAAAGTACATATGTTAAACGTTGCTTTTTTAGTGCCTGAACTTCGCCGTGAGTTTGGTGGTTGTGCTGGAAATATCGCCTATAACTTAAAACTATTAGGCGACACACCTATTCCTATGGGTACGGTAGGCAGTGATTTCACCAGCTATGCAACATGGATGGATAAACATCAAATTAACCGTCGTCATGTGCATGTTAAAGAAGGTAGCTATACAGCCCAAGCATTCATCACTACAGATATGGATGACAACCAAATCACTGCTTTTCACCCCGGTGCGATGAATTTTTCTCATGAAACAGCTATTAGTGAAGCAAAAGATATATCACTTGCCATTGTTGCACCCGATGGTCGTGATGGCATGATTCAACATGCTCAACAACTTCATGAAGCTGGTATACCCTTTATTTTTGATCCGGGCCAAGGGCTGCCAATGTTTGACGGAAACGACTTAATTAAATTCGCCACACAAGCCACATACATCGCACTAAATGATTACGAAGCACAGTTATTTCAAGATCGTACTGGCTTATCTCCAGGCGAGACTGCCAAATATGTTGATGCTCTAATTATCACACGAGGTAGTGAAGGTTCTCATATTTATACAGATGGCAAACGCATTGATATTCCATGCGCTAAGGCAGAAATATTAGCTGATCCAACAGGCTGTGGTGATTCATACCGTGCAGGCTTACTTTACGGTATTAGCCATGGTAAAGATTGGCAAACAACAGGCCGTATAGCCTCTCTTTTAGGTGCTATAAAAATCGAAAACCATGGCACACAAAACCATCATTTCACTATGGATGATTTTGCTGCTCGTTATAAAGCTAACTTTGGTCAAATATTATAAGTTTACGCATTAATCTAAATTAAAAAGAAGCTGCTGATCGTGCTCAGCAGCTTCTCTCACAAAACCACTAGCAGTCAGTCCAACTAACCTTACAGGTTTCTTTCCAGCATCTGTTCTAGATAATAATTCAACTAATAAACTCTTTGCCACAATCATATCGATAATATGGTCGCGTGTTACAGACCGTGTTACCTGTTCAAAATTTGCATATTTCACTTTGATAGTCAATGTGGTCGGCTGTAATAGTTCCTTGTCCAAACGTGTAAAAACGACTTCAGTTAAGATAGTTAAACTTGCTAATAAGTCCGCATCATTAAGTATATCTTGCGAAAATGTAGTTTCTTTTCCTAAGGATTTACGCTCACGAGTACTTTGCACAGGTCGCTGATCAATACCTCTGGCAATTGAATAATAATAACGACCTGACTTGCCAAACTGTTCTATTAAGTCTAACTCTGCCCAAGCACGTAGGTTTTGGCCGGTGAATATGCCTAGCTTATTCATCTTTTTCTCTGTTACCGGGCCGATTCCATGGAATTTCCCAATCGCTAATTCAGCAACAAATCCTGCGCCCTGTTCAGGTTTTATGAGATATAGACCATCGGGTTTATCCATATCAGATGCGATTTTTGCCAAGAATTTATTGTATGAAATACCCGCCGAAGCAATCAAAGCTGTTTCAACTAGAATGTCGCGTTTAATTGCTTGAGCAATGCGGGTTGCTGATCCATTAAATTCTAATGTATAAGTGACATCTAAATAAGCTTCGTCTAATGATAAAGGCTCAACTTCAGAGGCATAACGCCAGAATATATCTCGAATGATTTGTGATGCAGCACGATAAGACTCAAATTGGGGTGGTACAAAAATCGCTTGAGGACAAAGTTTATACGCTCGAGAGCATGGCATTGCCGAATGAATACCAAATTTGCGAGCTTCATAGCTGCATGCAGCAACAACACCTCGACTGTTAGGCTGCCCACCTACAATCAGTGGCTTTCCTCGATAATCAGGATTATCACGCTGTTCTACTGATGCAAAAAAAGCATCCATATCCACATGAATTATTTTACGCTGACGAGTCATAAGATCCGCTATCGATAGCGTTACTAATTACCAGCTAATAGTTGGAAATACGTGATACAGCCATTGCAGGCACACAAGAGCAAATAGGCCAGCAATCACATCATCAACCATAATACCAAGACCGCCATGAATTGCTTTGTCAGCTAAATTAATTGGCCACGGTTTCAAAATATCAAAAAAACGAAATAGCACAAAACCTAATACTATCCACTCCCAACCATCAGGTGCTGCAGCCATAGTGATTAAATAGCCGACAATTTCATCCCATACCACAGCAGAAGGATCAGATTGACCTAACCATTCAGCTGATTTTTGGCAGATCCAAATACCAGCAATAAATGCAGCTAATACAAGGGCAATATAAACTGCTAAAGGCAGATCTTTCAGTAACAAATAAATCGGAACTGCCGCTAAAGTTCCAAATGTTCCAGGTGCTTTAGGGGCTAAACCAGAGCCAAAGCCCAGTCCTAAAAAGCAAGCAGGTCGTTGTAATAATTCAGAAAAAGTCATTCTATTATTTGAAGTGATCATAACCTGCCTTTGTAGTATTTAAGTGTCTCAATTCATCATTGTCACCAATAAAATAAATACCCTTATCATCTGTAATCAAACCGATCTGAGTACACATACCACTAAAACGTTGTTCCATTTCAGCACCATGCTGCGGTGGCACGGTAAAACATAATTCGTAATCATCTCCCGACTCTAAGGCGAAGTTTTCAGCCATATTCCTACTTATTTTCGACAGTACAGGTGAGATAGGTAATTTACTTAAATCTAAACAGGCGCCAAGCTGACTTTTATTTATAATATGGCGAAGATCGGCCAATAAACCATCAGATATATCGATTGCTGAAGAGGCGATGCCAATAAGATCTTCTCCAATTTGAAGTCGAGGAGTGGGTTGTTCTAATCGTTGTTGCAGATAATCTTGATCTTCTGGAGTGAGATTCTCGTCATGCCATTGATTAAGCTTTAATTGTAATGCTGCACCCGCATCACCCAAGGTGCCCGTCACATAAATCATATCACCCAATTTTGCACCACTACGTTTTATAGCTTGTTCCGGTTTAACAATACCGTGAACTTGAATGCTGATAGTGAGTGGCCCACGAGTCGTATCGCCACCGACTAATTGGATATTATGTTGTTTCGCTAGCAGCGCCAAGCCTTGAGAAAAACCTTGTAACCACGTCTCATTAATTTCAGGTAATGTTAGCGCCAGTGTAAACCAAGCCGGTTTAGCGCCCATTGCAGCCAAATCACTAAGGCTAACGGCTAAACTTTTATGTCCTAAAGTTTGCGGATCAACATCCGCAAAGAAGTGAATACCTTCTACTAAAGTATCAACCGAAACGGCAAGCACATGATCACTTGGGCATTGCAATAATGCACAATCATCACCAATACCAAGCATCACATCCTCTCGCGAGGATGTTAACTGCTCAAAGTAATGCTGTATTAAGGAAAACTCAGAATTTATTGTCATTAGATAATCTCAACTCGTTGTTGGATTAAAAAGACGACGCCTAAACTATTTTTTAGAACGACGCTCTTTTGAAGCTTTATATTCAGCAGGACGTAATTTAGAGCCCATTTTATCTAATACACCATTAACGTATTTATGGCCTTTTTCACCGCCAAATGCTTTCGCCAACTCTACCGCTTCGTTCAAAACAACACGATAAGGTACTTCAGGGCGATAAATAAATTCATACACTGCCAATCGCAATACAGAACTTTCAACAGGGTCTATTGCAGATAAATTTCGATCCACAGCATAAGCTAATTCAGCGTCTAATTTATCAATCTCTTTAGTGACACCATCAACTAGTGTTGTAAAATATTTTGTATCAATTTTGTCTGAATTTTCAGCGGTAACAAAGTCAAGTGCATCTGCTTCTGATTTTTCACCATTGACTAATGATTGATATAAGGCTTGAACTGCTGCGGCACGAGAATGCGAGCGAGGTAATACCTTAGCCATCTATTTAGCACCTTCATCAATTTGACGAAGTACATTCACCATTTCGATCGTACTCATCGCTGCTTCAGCACCCTTATTACCTGCTTTTGTACCAGCACGTTCAATAGCTTGTTCAATCGTATCTACAGTCAATACGCCAAATGAAACAGGAATATCCATTTGTAATGTTAACTGACCTAGACCTTTAGAACATTCACCCGCAACAAAATCAAAATGGGGTGTACCACCACGAATAACAGCACCTAAAGCAATGATTGCATCATATTTTCCTGTACGGCCCATACGCTGAACAGCCAATGGAATTTCTACAGCACCAGGCACTCGTGCTAATTCAATATCACTTTCATTTGCACCATGACGAACTAAACAGTCAATTGCACCAGAAATAAGGTTATCAACAATAAAGTCGTTAAAACGACCTGCGACGATACCAACCCGCATACCTTGTGCAGAAAAATCACCTGAAAAAGTTGTGATATTGCTCATGTTTTAGAAGATCCGTGAGATTAAAAATAAAATATTCTGGCTATTGTACTTTGTTTAACAGCGTATGCCTAACTAGCCGTTTTATCTTTATTCTTTGCATGGGGTAATCCAGCGGGATCAGCTTCTACAACAAACCACTGGTACGGTGCTTGATCAATGCGCACTGCTGTAAGCTGCTCCCCCCATACGACGCCACTATCTAGTGAAAAAACATTACCATAACGACCAGTACCTAATGTGGACCAATGACCAAACACAATACGATCATATTTGCTCAAACGATCTGGCATATCAAACCAAGTTGTTTGTTCGCCAGGTTTATCGGCTGGCACGCCTTTAAATTTAAGTGCTAATCGACCATCATTATGACAATAGCGTAAGCGTGTAAAACAGTTGGTGATATAGCGTAATCTATCCCAACCGACTAATTCTTCTGACCAGGATTTTGGCCGGTTACCATACATATTATCAAAGAATTCTTGCCAGTTATCACTTTGCAAAACTGTTTCCACTTCTTGCGCTTTTTCGCTTGCTTCAGCAATAGTCCAGTGAGGTGGCAGGCCGGCATGCACCATACTAAATTGTAACGTAGCATCATGATAAAAAACGGGCTGGAAACGCAGCCATTCTATAAGCTCTTTACAGTCATCTGCATCTAAAACAGACTCCATCGTATCCATTCTATGGTGGTGCTCATTGACACCTGCTGCATTGGCTAATAAATGTAAGTCATGATTGCCAAGCACGACTTTAATAGTATCAGAGTGTGCCATAGCAAACCGTAATACTTCGGCTGATTTTGGGCCACGATTAACTAAGTCACCTGCTAACCAAACTTGATCCACTTCTGGATTAAAACTAATCAAATCCAGAAGCTTTATCAACTCATCAAAGCAGCCTTGAATATCACCTATCGCATAAACAGCCATGGTTTAACGACGGCGATATAAAGGTTTTGGTTTTAAAACTGTAGTTTGATAACTTTCAGTGAAAGCATCAAAAGCAGACATCGCATCACTAAGACGGTGCTGATTAGCCATCTCAAAGCTATTAATTCCACACTGTGTCATATAAAACAATTGATCATACAAAATATCACCTTGAGCACGAATTTCGTCCATAAAGCCATAACGATCACGTAATAATCGAGCAAATGAATAACATCGACCATCCGTAAACGTAGCAAAATTCAATACAATCAAAGACAATTTAGCTAAATCAGGTACGATTTCTTCTAAAGGATCATTGCCAGTTAGACGCAAACCTAATGCGCCGCCATGTTGCTCTAAGCTTTCATGCTGCTCCTGCCAGCGAGCTAGAGACACGGTAATATTACCTGCTTCCAATTCCGCCTCATTATCTAAATGCAGCCAGTTATCTTCGACGATTTCACGATCTTTAATTATCTGCATAAACACGCTCCTTAAACGGATCCACACCCACACGACGAACAGTCGCTAAGAACAGTTCATCCTCATTCCGTTTATCTTTAAATACTTCAAGTAACGTTTCAAGTGTATCAACCACTTGGGCTTTCGGAATAGCACGACCTAAACGTTCACCTAATGAGGCATCTGCTTCAGAACTACCACCAAGGGTAAATTGATACCACTCTTCACCTTTCTTATCGACACCAAGAATACCAATGTGACCCACACTTTGGTGAGCACAACCATTCATACAGCCTGATAGTTTAATTTTAATATCACCGAGATCATAAAGGTAATCTAAGTCACTAAAGCGCTCGTTGATTTCTTTAACTAATGGAATTGAAGTAGCGTTTGCTAAGCCACAGAAATCTAAACCTGGACAACAAATAATATCTGTCATCGTATTAATATTGGCTGTTGCTAATCCTTCTGCTTGTAAACGGAGCCATAAGGCATGCAAATCACCTTGCTTCACATCACTTAATAATAAATTCTGATTATGTGATACTCGCACTTCACCCAAGCTAAATTCATCGGCTAAATCAGCGACAATATCTAACTGTTCTGAAGAAATATCGCCTGGTGGTACATCCGGAGCTTTTAAGGAAATATAAGCAACTTTATAACCCGCAACTTTATGGTCAACAATATTCTGCTTAATCCATTGTGCAAAGCCTGCATCTTCTGCCTGCATTTTTGCAAAGCTTTCATCTGAAGCTGCTACAGCATCATAACTAGGTTCAGTAAAATAGTCTTTTACACGATCAATTTCTTTCTCATCTAACAGTAATTGCTCGCGAATTTGTACCCATTCAGCTTCAACTAGTTCACGAATATGGTTAATGCCGTGTTCACGGACAGTGATTTTAATACGTGCTTTATATTTATTATCACGGCGACCTAGGCGGTTATACACTCGCAGAATTGCTTCCAAATAAGAGAGTAAATCTTTCTTCTCTAAAAATGGACGAATTTGTTGACCTAAAATAGGCGTACGGCCTAAGCCCCCTCCGACCAAAACTTCAAAACCAACGACGCCGTCGTGATTCTTAACTAAATGTAAACCAATATCATGTACTCGAGTTGCAGCACGATCTTCTTTACTACCAATTACTGCAATTTTGAATTTACGTGGTAAATATGCGAATTCAGGATGGAAAGTAGACCATTGACGAATAATCTCACAATACGGACGTGGATCTTCAATTTCATCCGCATTGACACCTGCTAACTGATCCGACGTTGTATTTCGAATACAGTTACCGCTACTTTGAATTGCATGCATTTGAACCGAGGAAAATTCTGCCAAGATATCAGGCACAGACTCTAATGTTGGCCAGTTTAATTGGAAGTTGGTACGTGTTGTGAAATGCACATAGCCTTTATCGTAACGGCGCGATACATCGGCGATTTTACGAACTTGCGCAGATGACATTAATCCGTAAGGTACAGCCATACGCAACATGGGTGCGTGGATCTGAATATACAAGCCATTCATTAATCGTAACGGGCGAAATTGCTCTTCAGTCAATTCTCCAGCTAAAAAGCGTCTTGTTTGATCCCGGTATTGAACTACACGCTGATCAATCATCGTTTGATCGTGATTCTCGTACTGATACATTAAAAATCTCCGAACTCATAAACATATTGTGTATTATAACCGCCAGCAACTACAACAGGAAACGATAAATAGTAGCTTACTTACTAATAATGAACTACGTATTAACCCTTAATTGCAAAATAATACTTAAAACCACGCTTTAATGCCCAATAGCCAATAAGACTCACTTATTTTTTCACCTTCTAATTTTGCGAAGCTAGCAGTGTCACTGAATTTTTTAGTCCATTCAATTCCAATATAAGGGGCAAATTCACGATTAATTTCATAACGTAATCTTAAGCCTGTAGTAATATCAGATAGCCCTGATCCTATACCTACATTCCTATCATTCTTACTAAAGACATTGGCTTCAAACTCAGGTGATAATACCCACTTCTGAGTCAGCATCACTTCATACTCAAACTTGATTCGCAAGCCAACATTACCTCGCTCACCTATGAATGCAGCAATATCCGTTTCAAAAAAATAAGGTGCAAGGCCTTGCACACCAAAAGCTAGCCAATTTCTCGCTGGTTTTGGTTTGATATCATGCCGCCAACCAACTTGCAGATCCCAATATGGAGCAATCGCTCGACTATAAAGAAACTGAACTTCAGCCTCATTAATATTACCATCACCCCGTTCGCCTTCGGTTTTAAACCAAAGTTTATGTAAATCTTTTCCAGTCCATCCTTGCAAATTCCAAGCACTATTGTTGTTATCGGTAATTTCTAATTGATCGACTCTAAACATGGTCACGATAGGATCATCTTTAGAACCAGCAGCATATGAGCTGGAAGGTAGTATTAAAGTCACTATTAATAAGAATAGCCGCATAACTAAATGACCTTCACTTCACGAAACATGGCCATCATATGGAACATTAAATGGCAGTGATATGCCCATCGCCCGGGCGCATCAGCAGTCACTAAATAGCTTATCTTTGATCCAGGTTGGACAATGACAGTATGTTTCCTAGGAATCGCACGCCCATCACCAGTTTCCAAATCACTCCACATCCCATGTAAATGCATCGGATGATTCATCATAGTGTCATTGACGAAAGTGAAACGTACCCGCTCACCGTATTTCAATAGCAGTGCTTGTGCATCTGTGTATTTCACACCATTAATCGACCACATATACCGAGCCATATTACCGGTCAAGTGTAACTGAATCTCACGATCGGGTTCAGGTGACTCACCTGTCGAATATAAATTACGTAAATCCGCATAAGTTAGTACTTTACGACCGTATTGATGTGCGTAGTGTCGCAAGCCGATGCCGGGATCATCTAATTTATAGTTCGGCGCTTCTGCATGCATATCAACATGAGGTCCAAACTCTGATTCTTTATGAAGGATTGGCGTCGAACTACCAAAGCCAGCTAAGCCATTGCCCATTTTTGAGCTCATATTCATCTGCATGGAATGAGCCATTTGATGACCTTCATGTTCGGAAGATTTCATCATGTCACCCATCGCATCATGATTCATGCCCATATCAGCCATCGTCAAAATTGGTATTGAGTCCAACTCTGGCAATTCAGCCTTTAAATTCTCATCCGAACTTAATACCCCATAAGCAAAGCCACTTCGATCAATAGCTTGAGCAAAAATAGTATGAGCTTGATCAGCCGAGGGCTCAACAAGTACATCATAAGTTTCAGCTACACCAATACGGAAGTCATCGACCGTGACCGGTTCAATATTCTGTCCATCAGCAGCAACCACAGTCATTTTTACACCCGGTATCCTCACATCAAACAATGTCATCGCTGCAGCATTAATGATCCGTAAGCGAATTTTTTCACCTTTTTTGAACAGCCCCGTCCAAGCTTGCTGGGGTGTTTGGCCATTCATTAAAAATGTATAGGTTGCACCAGTAACATCAGAGATATCACGATCAGACATTCGCATCTGATTCCACATCGTCCTATCGCGCCATGTATTTTTGATGCCTTTTTTATTAATTTCATCCCAAACATCTACCGCAGTTCGTTCTTGCTTATTATAATAATGACTTTGTTTTTTTAGTTTGACGTAAATATCTTGAGGATCTTCATCACTCCAATCTGACAAAACGACAATATAGTCGCGGTCATAAGCAACAGGATCAGGCTCTGCAGGATCAATAATAATTGCACCATATAACCCCGTTTGTTCCTGAAAACCAGAATGGCTGTGATACCAATAGGTACCACTTTGTTTAATATCAAATTGATATTCAAACGTTTCTCCCGGTTTAATTCCAGCGAAACTTAGGCCTGGAACACCATCCATATTTGCCGGCACAATCATGCCATGCCAATGAATAGATGAGGTTTCTGCAAGTGTATTGGTCACACGAATGATGACTTTCTCACCTTGTTTCCAGCGTAAGGTTGGTGCAGGTAATGAGCCATTTACCGTTGTCGCTAAGCGGTCTGAACCCGTGAAGTTAACTTTCTGGTAGCCTATCCTAAGATCAAAAACCCGGCCCTTAAGAATAGGAACCTCTGAATAGCTCGGTTGCGCCGCTAAAACTGAACGCAAGGAAAATGCAGATGCAGTCAGAATTGCAGATACCCCCAACACAAATTTTCGGCGGCTAACTGGTTTTGTTAAGATCGTAGGCTGTTTCATTTCGGCTTCTTAGTATTGTCGATAAACTATGGACCCTCATAACTTGAAAAATACTGCACTTTATAAGGTTATGATAGTCCCTATATTCTAGCGAAGCTAGGAAGCAGCTCAATTCATATGGATACTATTATGTCACTACACTCTCGTCAAAAACAACGCATCTGGCTAATCATAGGTTTTTTGGTTTTGGGTTATGCCGCTAGCAAATTCGATCCAAATTCGATCACAGAAACGACCTCTTTTGAACAGATTTATCAGCAACAAAAAAGTGGTGTTCAAATTGAACTCAATGCAATCGTCAAGAAACTACTTCCCGATGATAATGATGGCCCTCGCCACCAGCGTTTCATCATTCAACTAGTCAGTGGTCATACCGTGCTAGTCGCTCATAATATTGATTTAGCAGCTCGAATCGACACGCTAAAAGTAGGCGATAAACTGAGCCTGTTCGGTGAATATGAATGGAATAAACAAGGCGGCATTTTGCACTGGACACACCATGATCCTGCTCAAAAGCACATCGATGGTTGGATCCGTCATCAAGGCAGTCAATATCAATAATATGATGGGCAACACTGATACTTCGACAAGTTTTTCAGCAATTGAAAATGCTAATGCACAAGTATTAATTTTAGGGTCAATGCCGAGTGTCGAATCACTTAAACAACAACAATATTACGCCCACCCTAGAAATGTATTTTGGCGAATTATGAAGGATCTATTTTCCTTAGCTGATGAATTATCTTATTCGCAGCTCTGTACTAGCTTAATTAAGCACAAAATTGCAGTGTGGGATGTATTGCAAAGCTGTCAACGCCAAGGAAGTTTAGATAGCAATATTGATGCTTCAAGCATTGTTGCTAATAATTTCACCCACTTTTTGCAACAGCATCAGATGATAGGTTTGATTGTATTTAATGGTGCTAAAGCCGAACAGATATTTAATCAATATGTCCTAGCGACATTAACAGACACACAATTGACCATTGTAAGAAAACGATTGCCATCAACCAGTCCAGCACATGCAGCCATGTCGTTTGAGAAAAAGCATGAATGCTGGCAGAAAATATTGCTCAGCTAAACTATTTCAATCTCTCACTTAGTTTTTAATGATGACGTTGATAGGATAATATTTGACCGCGAAAGGTTTTGCTCTGTTCACTGACGATAGTAGGTTTTGCCTGACGATGACTATAACCTAGTGCCACCATCATTTTACTGAATCGTGGATGATTGCCTCGGCCCGGATCAACCAAAATCACTTTGCAATCTGCTTTGGCATGTCTATCAATAAAATTAGACAATAATTCAGCATGATCGGGTTCATACAGTAAATCACTGCCAATAATCAGATCAAACTCACCCAATTCGCTATTGTCATCAGCCCAATCTGTCTGCACAAACGGAATAAGCGCGCCATCGTTCAAGGTCACATTCTTTTTAAGAAACTTACCTGCTTCGGGATTATAATCAGTCGCTGTAATATTGCCCTCTCGCTGATTTAACATCAAACTAGATAATCCAATGCCGCAGCCTACTTCCAAAATACGTTTTCCCACAATGTCATATTCAAACATCAATTGTGCCAAGATTTGACTTGAATCCCAAACAACACCAAACAACGGCCAGGATGCAGGCGAAACGCCTAGTTTTTCAGCTATGGCACTGTCAGAGTTAGAGAATTGCTGGCGATCACGTAGGGTACGAACATGGATATCGTTGTCACCAAACTCAATGGTTTGATAACGAACACGTAACGAAGACATAAGGTTCCAAAAAATGAAATGAGCGTCGTTCGCAAGAGCAATAATAGAAAACAAGGCAGAGACCTTACTTTACAACTATCAGTATGATTTAGCTAATTTATGGGGTATTTAAAAAATTATTATAGTCGTTATTACGGTTTTAAAAATACAATATAAAGCCCTTGATGAATACCGCATACACCTTTTTCAGTCTCAATTTCAGCTGTTAAGGTCAGTCGCGCTTTACCCTTCTCTTTTAGGGTTTTCACAAACAGTTCAAACTCAGAGGATATCGGTAATTGGCATGTCGCAATAAAATCGGCCGTCACTGGTTTGGTAAAGTCGTAACTACTTTTTTGAATAACCAAGTTATTATCAATGCCAAGCTGTTTTAGCTTTAAGTAAATCAACGCCCAACCAGTCAGAATGCCAATGGCTGCTTGGCTACCACCAAAGGCAGTACCATGCAGGTTTTTATTTACTTCTAATGGTGCTGAAATAGTGATAGTTTGACCATCGAATGATGTGATGGTGACACCTAGGTTTGCGGTGATGGGAATGTTTGTTTGTATGTAGACCAGTTCTTGTTTGAGATCCATACCTTTCCCCAAAGAATCTATAACTTGTAAAATACGCCATAAGCTATTCATTATTTGAATAACTTATGGCGCTGTTTTTTTT
>ENA-OSET01000216-OSET01000216.1-sediment-metagenome-genome-assembly--contig:-NODE-216-length-65773-cov-21.041936_pt1 | contig 65773 bp, 54 predicted proteins | sample MGYA00237882_ERZ534229 | MGnify/ENA primary metagenome ERZ534229 (study PRJEB26408, sample SAMN06266212) | sediment metagenome | isolation source: Hudson Canyon methane seep mesocosm | place... | reverse complement strand
CCATCGATGAGACCATCTTTAAGATCGGTCGCGGTTAATGTGCCGGTAATCGCTGCGCCATCTTCAGAGCCCGTACCACTGGTATTACCACCAAGTGTGCCTGCATCATCAATGGCATTAACGGTGACACTCACGGTGGCAGTTTCTGTGACGCCGCCCGAAGTAATGGTATAGGTATAACTGTCTGAGCCATTAAAGTCTGCATCCGGTGTATACGACACCGTACCGGTATTGGCATCAACAATTGAGACCGTACCGTTGCTACCATCGGTCACTGCCGTAATCACAGGCGTGCCTTCAAACTCATCATTACTGAGCACATTAGAAGTAATGGCCGTGTCTTCATCTGTTGTAATTGCATCAGCTGCGATATCAACAACCGCATTCACGGTTAAACTAATCACTTGCGTTGCCGTATGACCATCATCATCGGTAATCGTGACGGTAAAGGCATCGAGGCCGTTGTAATCGGCATTGGCTGTATAGGTCCAGGCGCCAGAAGCTGCATCAATACTGGCTACGCCATTGCTGGCTGCTGAACTCACCGTAAAGATCGAACCATCGATGAGACCATCTTTAAGATCGGTCGCGGTTAATGTGCCGGTAATCGCTGCGCCATCTTCAGAGCCCGTACCGCTGGTATTACCGCCCAAGGTCACCGCATCATCAATCGCATTGACAGTGACACTGACCGTCGCTGTTTCAGTGACGCCGCCCGAAGTAATCGTATAGGTATAACTATCGACACCATTAAAGTCTGCATCCGGTGTATACGACACCGTGCCGGTATTGGCATCAACAATTGAGACGGTACCATTAGTTCCATTGGTCACTGCCGTAATCACAGGCGTGCCTTCAAAACTATCATTGGTCAATACATTGCTGGTAATGGCCGTATCTTCATCTGTGGTAATTGCATCGGCTGCGATATCGACAACCGCATTCACGGTAATTGATACTGTGTCTGAACTGACATCTAGGTCATGAGCCAGTGCTCCTATTTCAGTAACAGTTAATGCTCGATCGTAGATGCGAACATCATCGATTAAACCCGAAAAATCACTGAATGGATGAAGTGTATACGCGCCGATTCGAGTATTACCACCGGAATAATTGATTGATGTTATTACGGTACTGCTATTGTAAGCAACACCATCAACAAATAATGTGAATGTTTTGCTTGTATCGTCAAAACTGCTTGCAATGTGATGCCAGCCATCACCAATAGGATTTATCGGTGCAGTATGACTTAGTAAAACAGTCCCAGTTCCGGTAGCATATTCAATTATAAAACTGCCGCCATCGTACTTTAAATTTATACTACTACTTAATGAGATTATGCTGGCCCCAGCTAAATCTTCACCTGACAAATTAACCCAAGCAGCAAGCGTGATGCTGGCTGGTTCGCCAAAAAGACCTGCTATTTCGACATAATCATCAGTACCGTCAAGACTTAATACTTCTCCACGAGTGGCATCTGTTGTGGTTGTGGCATCACCGAATAAAACACCATCGTAAATACCGGCAGAACTCGAATCTTCACCAGGTACTGCATTATTATCAAACGTATAGTGTGCAGTGAATGCTGCATCTATATTCAGGCTGATCAACTCAGAATCTACCGAACTAATGGTTAGCGTGTCATTCCCAGAATAATCACTCGTCGGAGTATAACTTAGGCCATCAAGTGCTGAATTTATGTCTGCAAGTGTGCCTTTTATCGTTACAGTAGAGCTGTCATCACTCCCTGCAATAATGGTTAAGCCTGTTATGCCAGATAGGCTGAGAATCCCATTATCTACATTCAGTGCCACTTCCATTAATCCTGCAGCAATATCAATATCACTAATCGAAATGAGATTGCTATTAGCAGCATTAAAAACTAGCGTGGAATCTTCATCAACAGTTTGTGCTACTGATACTGTGTTCACGGGCTGATCATTTACAGCATAGACGGTGATAGTGACTGTACCGGTATCCGTTAAATCACCATCACTGACTGTATACGTAATCGTATCCGTGCCATTGAAGTCTGCATCGGGGCTGTAGTTTAAGGTGTTATCACCATTAATACTGACTGTACCGTTTAGAGCACTGGCTAAGGTGACACTTAAGGCGTCATTCTCAACATCCGTATCATTGCTCAGTACATTGATACTGTTTAAATCGACGTCTTCATTAGTACTGCCAGTATCATCAACGGCAACAGGTGCATCATTGACGCCTGTAATATTAACCGTTGTACTTCCGGTAGCCTCTAATGCACCTCCCGCGCCTTGTGCACCAGAGTTACCATCATTAAAGGTCCAGTCAATCTGTACTGTGGCGGCTGGATTATCACTACTATTGCTATAGGCGATGGATTGTAAGGTTTCATTAACTAATGCTTGTGTCGCAGCGTTATTAAAGGTTAAAACTAAGGTTCCTGCACTATTTGTTGTGACCGTACCAATAGTTGTTGCTGAGATGGATAACACGCCACCTTCAGTTAATGCTGCAAGATTAGCTGTGGCTGAAAATACATCATCGGCACTGGCTGTCGTGGTACGTTCTAGTGTTAGTGTTGCACCATCAAAGTTATCGGCCACACTGAGTTCGGCATCAAAAATTTGTACATCGTTATCAAGAACGACGGCACTGCCACCCTCGGTAAAGGTAGGGTTCCCATTGAGTAAATTCGAATCAAAAGTGCTGTTTAGTGAGCCATCTGAATTATAGCTAATTAAATTGAGTGCATGAGTGCCTGCACCAAAGCCTGCTACCAGTATTGAGCCATCAATCTGGACCTCAATATTTGTAGCAGTAACACTAACACCTTGCTCTGTTGTAACGATTCCTGAACTGCCAAAGCTAGTGTCTAAACTACCGTCGATGTTATAACGCACAATTGTAAAATCTAGGTCAGCTTGGATAATTGAACCAGTAATTAATATCTTACCATCAGCTTGTACTGTCACACTGTTAGCATAGTCCTCACCAGCAGCAATGTCTGTCGTTATAATTCCAGTTGTTCCAAAAGTAGTGTCTAAACTTCCGTCAGTGTTGTAACGCGTTACTGTGAAGTCAGAATTGCCACTGAGGTTAGGACTGCTGCCGACAAGTAATATTTTACCATCTGATTGTAGCGATATATCTTTTGCAGATTCATTGCTACCCGATATATCAGTGATAACAATTCCTGCAGTACCAAAAGAGGCATCCAACACACCGGTGTTATCATAGCGAACTAATGTGAAATCAGTATCTCCAGATGCATTAGTACTCCAGCCTGACGCCAGTATTTTTCCATCATCTTGGATTGCAATGCTTAAAGCAAGATCATCATTGCCTGCAATGTCAGTGCTTACCGAGCCACTAGAACCAAAGCTAGCATCTACAGTGCCATCAATGTTGTAACGTATTAATGTGAAATCGTTACCAACGGATGACGAAACAACTAGCTTACCATCTGCTTGTTGTGCAACGCCATGAGCTGACTCATTCGTTCCTGATTCAATCTTTGCAATGCCATTATCTGCAAAGCTGGTGTCAAAACTACCATCAGAATTGTAACGTGCTATTGTGAAGTCGTACTTAAACGTTGACTTGTTGAGTGCGTTTCCTACAACGACTATCTTTCCGTCATCTTGAAGGAGCATGTCTTCATTGTCAGGACTCCAAACATTAAAAGTTGGGGCGCTATAACCATCAATGCCAAATGTGTTATCTAGGCTACCATCTACGTTATATCGTATAAGTGAAAATGCCGTATTAAGTCGACCAGAGACAATTATTTTTCCATCTGGCTGCACTAACATTGTTTGAGCAGTTCCTACGGAACCACTTGTAATAATACCGTCACCTACACCAAAGGTAGGGGCATCATTGACAGCATTAACCGTAATAGTTAGGGTTCCGGTATCTGTTAAGCTACCATCACTGACTGTATACGTAATCGTATCCGTGCCATTGAAGTCTGCATCGGGGCTATAGTTTAAGGTGTTATCACCATTAATACTGACTGTACCATTTAGGGCACTGGCTAAGGTGACACTTAAGCTATCATTCTCAACATCCGTATCATTGCTCAGTACATTGATACTGTTTAAATCGACGTCTTCATTAGTACTGCCAGTATCATCAACGGCAACAGGTGCATCATTGACGCCTGTAATATTAACCGTTGTACTTCCGGTAGCCTCTAATGCACCTCCCGCGCCTTGTGCACCAGAGTTACCATCATTAAAGGTCCAGTCAATCTGTACTGTGGCGGCTGGATTATCACTACTATTGCTATAGGCGATGGATTGTAAGGTTTCATTAACTAATGCTTGTGTCGCAGCGTTATTAAAGGTTAAAACTAAGGTTCCTGCACTATTTGTTGTGACCGTACCAATAGTTGTTGCTGAGATGGATAACACGCCACCTTCAGTTAATGCTGCAAGATTAGCTGTGGCTGAAAATACATCATCGGCACTGGCTGTCGTGGTACGTTCTAGTGTTAGTGTTGCACCATCAAAGTTATCGGCCACACTGAGTTCGGCATCAAAAATTTGTACATCGTTATCAAGAACGACGGCACTGCCACCTTCTATGAATGTAGGATTTCCATTGAGACTGCTGCCATCAAAGCTAGCGTCTAAGCTGCCATCAGAATTGTAACGGATTAAAGCAAAGTCATTATCAGCGTCGCCTACAACGAGTAACTTATCATCAGGCTGGATGGTGATATCTCTAGATCTATCGCTAAGACCAACATCGGTTGTCAAAATGCCTAGGGTACCGAAAGTAGTGTCTAAAGCACCATCAGCATCGTAGCGAATAAGGACAAAATCAGTATCATTTTGCCCTGCGATGATTAGTTTTCCATCCGATTGCAAGACAACAGACTCGAGACCTATATTCATTCCCAGATCAGGAGTGACGCTACCTGCACTACCAAAGCTGAGATCTAATAGACCATCTGCATCGTAGCGGCTTAGAATAATATCACCGGGAAAATCAGAGCCTGCAACGAGAATATTATTACCTTGTAGGATGACATCCGTGATGAAATCATGGCTGCCGTTATCAATGGTTATCGTGCCGTCTAGGTCGGCTCCGAAACCGGTATCTAATGAACCGTCACTATTGTAACGTAGTAGGAAACCATCAGAAGTACTATTAAAGCTATATCCGCTTATTAGTAACTTGCCATCATCTTGTATGGCGATACTTGTTTGAGTGGGGCTAAAATCTTCGTTAAAAAAGACCTTACCATCTAGGCTAAAGCTTGTGTCTAAATCACCATTGGTATCATAGCGGTGAATAGTAGTGCTACCGCTACTTAAGCCTGAAACCACTAATTTGCCATCAGCTTGAATCGCCAAAACAAATGCTGCATCGGTGGTGGCTGTAGTGGTGGTGACGCTACCTGCAGTACCAAAGCTAAGATCTAAATCACCATTAGTATCGTAGCGTTGCAAGACAAAGTTATCGCTGCTTGTTCCAGCAATGACGATCATACCATCTGATTGGATTACGAGATTGTTAGCGTAATCAAATGTTGTCAATCCGGAATCAATCGTCCCTGTGCCATTGCTGCCAAAGCTCAGATCTAGGCTACCATTACTATGATAGCGGCTCAGAGTTAGGTGCTTATCTGAATCTCTGTAACCAGAAACAAGTAACTTGCCATCATCTTGAATGACAGTAGTAGTGGCTACATCTTTACCGCCACTTAGATCTGTGGTGATGATGCCATTAGTAGCACTTGCACCAAATGTAGGTGCATCATTGACAGCATTAACCGTAATAGTTAGGGTACCGGTATCCGTTAAGCTACCATCACTGACTGTATACGTAATCGTATCCGTGCCATTGAAGTCTGCATCGGGGGTGTAGTTTAAAGTGCCATCTCCGTTAATGCTCACGGTACCATTTGTTGCACTGGCTAAGGTGACACTTAAAGTATCGCCATCTATATCTGTATCATTGCTCAGAACATTAATGTTGTTTAAATCGATGTCTTCATTCGTACTGTCAACATCATCGACGGCAGTCACGGCTTCATTTACATTCGCAACGGCTATGTTCAATGTTTTTGAGTAGGTCAAACCACCAGAATCAGTGACTTCCACAGTGATATCAAAACTACTTGCCACTTCGAAATCAATTTTTGAGCCATCTAAAACACTGACTTCGCCTGAATTTGCATCAATTTGGAATGCACCACCCGATGTGTCGGCAGTGATAGCAAAGGTATGGATATCCCCCACATCAGGATCGGTGACTGTTACGGTGTCTATCACGGTTCCGTTAGCCGCGTTTTCATCCACCGAATAGAAGGTGAATGTTTTAGTGTAGATACCACTAGAACTTGCATCGGGACTTGTGAATGAGGCAACGACACGACCGTCATTTAAAGAGGTTAAAGATACATCCTTCTGAAATCCCGCGGTGTTATCGGAAAGTTGAAACTCCTCACTAATTTTATTTCCTGTCGCATCAAATCGCTGGGCATGAATACCGTAGAAATCACCATCTTGTAAGGTTGAGTTCCAAGAAATTAGAAACCCACCATCAGTGATACTTGTCACGGTAGGAGTAAGTTTAGTATCCAGAGTATAAGTGTTTACTAATATCTCGCCTCCAACTTTATCGCCATTGATATTAAATATCTGAGCACTAATTTCTGCGCCCAAAGACTCGGACCAGGTAACTATAAAACGATCGTTATCTAACGTTGCTATACTCGGATCATATTGACTGTTATCTATTGTTGTGTTGATTAAGAACTCAGAACCTTTGGTTGAGCCGTCACTGTTAAATTGTTGCCCATAGACTTCATAAGCTTTGGATAGCTGGTAGTTGCTCTGCCAAGTAATGGTGTAACTGCCATCACTAAAAGTGGTTACCTTAGAGTCCATTTGGTCATATGTTGTGTGTGTGTTGACTTGTGTTTCTGAACCTACTTCATTGTGGGAGGCATCGAATCGTTGGGCATAGACACCAGTGCCATGGCTATCTTGATGACCCTCTGATGTCCAAGTGATGATATAACCACCATCATCAAATGAAGCTATATCAGGAAGTTGTTGTACAGTAGTGGTATTGGTGGGCACACGAAATTCTGTTGGACCTACTTTGTTACCAGCGCTATCAAAAGCTTGGGCATAGACACTCGTCGTCCCCTCATGATCACTGGTAAAAGTGACAACAAAACCGCCATCTGCTGTTCCTGCTACTTGACCTGGAGACTGTGCACCAGCAGTGGTGGTATTGACTAGAAATTCCACTCCGACCATATTGCCATTGACATCAAACTGTTGGCCGTAAACGCCATAAGAATTTCCATCCTGATTGTAAGCTCCACGCCAAATGATAACGTATCCACCACCAGCTAAACTAGCAACATCTGAACGGTCTTGACTACTTGCTGTATATGTGTTGACGAGTGTATCTGAGGTGGCGTCCATACCCATATTAAGATCGGTAGGTGCTTCATTTCCTTTTTCAACGGCAATGTTCAATACTTTTGAGAAGGTCAAGCCACCAGAATCAGTGACTTCAACAGTGATGTCGACACTAGTTATAGTTTGGAAATTAATTTTCGAACCATCTAATAGGCTGACTTCACCTGAGTTCGCATCAATCTGGAATGCGCCGGCAGAGCTGTCGGCGGTGATTGCAAAGGTATGGGTATCACCCACATCAGGATCAGTGACGGTAACGGTATCAATTACCGTTCCATTCGTTGTATTTTCATTGACTGAATAGAAAGTGAATATTTTAGTGTAGATGCCATCATAATTGGAATCGGGACTTACAAATGAGGCAATGACACGTCCGTCGTTGAAAGTGGCTAAACTTACATGCCGTTGATAACTAACCGTTGAGTCAGCCAGTTGAAATTCGTCACCAATTGTATTACCTGCCGCATCAAATCGCTGGGCATGAAGACCGTAGAGATCACCATCTTGCAAGCTCGAAGTCCAAGAAATTAAAAAACCGCCATCTGAGGTCTTGGTAACTTGAGGGTCACTTTTATTATCTACAGTATAAGTGTTAACTAATATCTCCCCTCCAACTTTATCCCCATTTCGATCAAATACCTGAGCACTGATTTCCATACTCGAAGACTCACGCCAAGTAACTATAAAACGATCGTTATCTAACGTTGTGATACTCGAATCAAATTGACTATTCTCTATTGTTGTGTTGATTAAGAATTCAGAACCCTTGGTTGAACCATCACTATTAAACTGTTGCCCATAGACTTCATCATATTTAGATAGTTGATTGTTGCTCGTCCAAGTAATGGTATAACTGCCATCACTAAAGGCCGTTACCTTAGAGTTCTTTTGATCATACGTTGTGTGTGTATTGACTTGTGTTTCTGAACCTACTTTATTGTGGGATGCATCAAATCGTTGTGCATAAACACCATCATAATGGCCATCTTGACCATTATCTGATGTCCAAGTAATGATATAGCCGCCATCATCAAAAGCAGCAATGTCAGTAGCTTGCTGTGTAGAACTGGTGTTGGTAGGTGCTCGGAACTCTGTTGGACCTACTTTATTGCCAGTGCTATCAAACGCTTGGACGTAGATGCTCGTACTGCCCTCATGAGCACTCTCATAAGCGACAATAAAACCACCATCTGCTGTTCCTGCAACTACAGCATTAGACTGAGAACCAGCAGTGGTGGTGACGATAAACTCTGCACCGACCGTATTGCCATTGACATCAAATATTTGTCCGTAAGTATCATAAGGATCACTGTCTTGGTTATAGCCCCCCCGCCATATGACGACGTGTCCACCATCAGATAAAATAGCAACGCTGGGGTGCTGCTGTCCACCCGCAGTGACGGTGTTAACAAGTGTCTCGGCAGATGTGTCCATGCCAAAACTAAGGTCTGTAGGTGCAGCAACTAAGGTGTTTGTCCATTCATTTTGAACATCAAGGCTAACTGCTGTTTCAGCTTCAATGAGTCCTGTTTGATATTCTAAGTCCCAATCGGCATTGAGGGAGTCATGTCCTGTTAAATCATCAGAGGCTGCAACATCCGTGTGGGTCAAGCTACTTAAGGCTTGAACTAAGCTTTGTCCACTATCGGTGGCGGCTAAATTACAACCATAAATTAGAAAATCACCATGTTCAGAAAATGAATCACCCCAAGCACTAATTTCTGATAAGTTTTGATTGAGTGTATTTGAGTCGAGCAGGGTGTTACCAATGTCGATGCTGCCATCTTCACCGTGAGAGATGATATGCACGGCATCGAGATTTTGATAGTTACTTAAGGCTTGTGATATTTGTGCGATACCATCATGTTGATTGTCGAGTAATACTACTTCGATATTTCGTTCTGTAGCGGTATCTTGAGAAAGAATGTCATTGAGCAGTTGTTGGTAGTTATCAACATCGGTATCAATAAACACCAATTCTTGCTGCATTGAAACGGCTAAATCACTGTTGATTGTCTCAATATTTGAGGAAGAGGGGACGTGTTCTTGGTGAGTTGCAACATCGACAGTATTGTCTACTGCAAGGATACCTTCAATGCCACCCGAGAAAAGTTGGCGAGCACTTAATTCTTCTAGTATGGATTCTGAGTGGAATGTAACGTGAATTTTATTATCCATAATGTCCCTAAATTGCTTCCATGCAAACATATATTTTATTAAATATAAGTAGGCGTTAATTATTACCTACTTATATTAATAAAGACAAGCGTTAAAATCAGCTTGGAGTGAATAAAAATAGAATTATGGGCACTTATCTTATAACTATATTAATAGTTAATTATCAGGCTTACTCACTCACTTCTTCTAATAATAAGGCTTGTATGTCTTCGGGGAGTGACTCGTCTAAAGCCTTTTCTAATGGGGGCGTAGGAGGTGTTGGAATCATAACAGGGAATTGAGCGATACATTTTGTACCACCAATCAATGTCTTATCTGGATTGGGCAATGCTAAACGAATTGAAAAGCTGCCACTTGCTGCATCAATAATTCTATCAACGATACTTACTGTTGCTTTAAACTGCGTATCTGCGGGAATATCGGGTGAAACATTAACTGTCATACCCGGTGTGATTAAGCCAAATAGTTCATAAGGAGCAACGACTTCGACCAATAATGGGTCGATTTTGGCAAGTTGTAAAATTGCCTGATTATTTGTAGATTCACCAGGCATTAAATACCGATCAACAACAATACCCGTGATTGGACTTAATATTGTTTTTTGGCTTAATTCAACATTGGCTAATGATAAATCTAATTTGTTCTTTTCAAGCTCAAACTGGGTTTGTAATAGTTCAGTTTTTGCTAATAATACTTCGGTAGTTGCATCATCATACTCTTGTTCAGATAGGGCATTATCTTTTAAGCCTGCAACACGAGCTTCTTTTCTAATTGCATAATCAAGACGAATTTTATTCGCTTTAATTTGATTCTCCATCAAGGTTTCATGCTGAGCAATATCAACTTTAGCTTGTTCCAAAGCATTTTCTAACTTAACGAGCACTTGCCCTTTTTTAACCCGATCACTTTTTTTCACAAGGATTGATGCAATAACACCTTCTACGGGACTGCTTACGTCAATATACATTTCAGGTTTAATCAGACAATCAAGTTCAGTCGTCTCTTCAGAATAAGCAGGTGACTGAAGCAGTAAGCCACTGATTAAAAGTGATGTTTTTATTTTTGTTTTCATTGGGTTACTTCCTGTAGTGTTATAAGTGTTGAATATTGATATGCTTGGGTAATCATTCTTTTATATATGAGTATCATTCCATTCTTCCTGTAAATGACATCATTTTTTCTTGAGATTTGTCTTGCTTCATTAATAAGCGGCGGGTTTGAAAATGGTGCCGTTCGGTTCTCTTTTGGGGAAGAGAAAGTAGTCGCTTTGCTAAGAAATTTGGCAATGATTTATTCGGCCAAATTAAGACTGAGATCAGGCTTAAAAAGAAGGATGGGTAGAACTGTGTGAGGTTATCATCTGCTAAAGATAGATAGGCTTCTGCACTTCCTGGATCACCTTGTCGTGCACAACGACCATAAAGTTGACGATCTATTCGGCGGGCATCATTTCTATTCGTACTGAGTACATGTAATCCACCCAGATCTTTGACGGAATCGCTAAGAGATATATCTGTTCCTCTACCAGCCATATTGGTTGCAACAGTAATGCTATTTAATTCACCAGCCTTAGAAATAATGCTTGCTTCATCTGCATCTTGTTGTGCATTTAAAAGATGGTGGTTTAGATTGTTAGCATTTAACAAGTCACTAATGTATTTAGAGTCAGATACACTTTGACTACCAATTAATAGTGGCCTTCCTTGCTGATTGATATGTTTAACACGATGAATAAATGCAGCCCATTTTTGTTCTGTATTCTTATAAACTCGCTCTGACTGCATTATTCGTTTTGAAGGCGTGTGTGTGGGTATTTTTATGAGGCGTAGATCATAGACTTGTTTTAGTTCATCTTCGACCTCTGATACGGTACCCGACATGCCGGATAAACGGAGGTAGCGGTTGAAGAATTTTTGATAACTTATTTTGGCAAGAGGATCTCGCTCACCACTTATCTCACAGTTTTCTTTAGCCTCAATGAGTTGATGAAGTCCGTGCTCCCATGATCTGTCTGGCATGGTTCTTCCGGTTAAGAGATCAATGATTTGTACGGCATCATCACGGACTAAGTAGTGTTTATCTCGGTGAAATAACTGATCGGCCTTTAATGCCAATACAGTCATCATTTCACGTTGTTTTTTTCTTTGCCAATAGGAGGATAATGAAGACGATAAATCTGCTAGTTTTGTTTTTCCTTTCGTGGTTAAGATAACTTCTTGGTATTTCTCGTTAACGGTATAGTCGATTAGGTTATCAAGTGAAGAAGCTAAGTCTAGTGCATCATGATAAATCTGGTCTTGATTATCATTCTGGCGTGTTTGGGATATGACTAATGGCGTCTTTGCTTCATCAATCAATAAGCTATCTGCCTCATCAATAATGGTGAAGCATAAGCCTCGCAATAGAAATGGAGATAATTTTCCTTGGTGTTGATGCTGACGTTGTTTGAATTTAATTTGCATAGATCCAATGTCATCGCCCATTTCCATTCGGTCACGTAGATAATCAAATGCAATTTGCTGGCTAGTAGAGTGAACAATATGACATTTATAAGCCTCTTGGCGAGTGTCTATTTCTGTTCTATCAATGATTGATGCTGATTGGAGGCCGAGCCATTGATATAAAGGGCGTAATATTTCTTCATCTCGTTCAGCAAGGTAATCATTTGCAGTGACAATATGCACAGGAATACCAGCCATAGCCATTGTGCAAGCAGGCAGTGTGGCGGTTAGTGTTTTGCCTTGGCCTGTTTCCATTTCAGCAATCATGCCATTTTGCATGACCCAGCCGCCCAATAATTGAACATCAAAGTGTCTTAACTGGAGTACGCGATTCGAGACTTCTCGAATGGTGGCAAAAGACTGAAAAACCAATTTATCTTGTAAACCATGCTGCATGAGTTCACTTTTTAAATGTTGGACCCATTTCCTGAGGTCCTCATCAGATAATGCAGCAATACCCGCCTCATAGCGTGAGACCCGCTTAACAATATAAGAGACGGAGTACCGTCGGCGCTGGAACTTATATTTTATATTGCTGGCTAGTGTCTTGACATAAGACTCTAAAAAACCTGGCCGCTTGTCCATTTTTTGGGGATAGGTACTTTTAGTACTATTCTTAAACATTAAACTGTCTTAAAAATACTTGTCTGAGACTACGATACCACTGTTGTGCCAAAGGTTCAGAACCATGCTCAAAACGAACATAAACACGTTGACCAATTTCAGGAGCTAGTGTTTGAGGTGTGTATTCAAGGTCAATGTGGAAAACCTTTTCTTGGGTTGTCAGCTGTTCAGTGTCATCGGTATCAATTTGTATTTTACCGCCGTTAAGTGTTGATAAGGCAGCGCTTGGTAGTGTGTTGCTTGCTTCAGGAGTTTGCCGTTTTATTGTTGCTGAGTATATCTGCTCTGGCTTATTGACGAGGCGAACTTTAACATTGCTTACGTATTTTTGTATTTGCCCAATATTGGTTTGCTTAACAACAGCACGAACGGTTGGTTGTGCATCATCGATTACATAACCAATGATATCGCCTTGGCGAATAAAACTACCTGGGAGATCATCTGCATTAGGGATAAGTAAGCTACCCGTCTTGCCTGCTCTGATGGTCATTGCTTTCTGCTTTTTCTGGGCATATTTCAATTCTTCAGCAATAACAAACATTTCTTCTTTAACTTTTTTAGCTTTGATGTAGTTTTCATCAAACTCTGAGCGAAACTGGGTATTAAGTTCTTTTAACTTAGCAAAAAGAACGGTTACTTCTGTATTGAGAGATAAGTCTTCAATTTCAATAATGGCTGTGCCTTCTTCAATATGATGAGAAGGATCTAATAAAACGGGGCCGGCAATACCGTCTGTTTCGGCTCGTAATTGAGCATCTTCTGGCATCCAAATGACACCTTCAGAGAGAGTATAAGTCGGGACTGGAATGAGCAGGGCGGATGAAAATACACCGATAATAATAACTACGCTACTTATTGCTCTAATACGTTTTCGATATACTGCAGGGCTATTAAAAACGAAAATAATGCCTTTCGCTACCGGTATTAATACTTGCTGAATAATCATCCACAGTGCAAGTAAAACGCCTAAAACAAAGAAGGTGTCTGTAATGTAAATGATTATCAACCATAGCAAGCCCATCCGATAAATAAATGAACTGATGCTATAGATAACAAACCATGCCGCTTCACCTGGTGCATTTGCAGGGGACGGTTTGTTCGACAAACCAAATAAATACCTCTGACAGAGATATATTAGATAGGTAGTCGATCGTTGGAATAGATTTGGGATTTCTAACTGATCAGCCAGAATATAATAACCATCATATTTTAAGAGGGGATTACCGTTAAATAATAGTGAGGATATTCCACCAATCACCATCATATTAAAGGCGATGTCTTTCACAAGCCCAGGTTCTGCATTTAGCCAAAGGAATAAGCCAATGGCAGCAAGAAATAGTTCGACTAAAATTCCTGCAGCACTGACTAATATGCGTTGATGCTTGCTCCGCAAGAAGTTTATAGAGGATACATCTACATAAGGAATCGGCATGAAGACGAGAAAGGTGATACCCATTTCATGCACTTCTCCGCCATGATATTTGGCACTAAAAGCATGCCCTAGCTCATGTAAGAACTTGATGACGGGGTATAGCAACACCATGATGGCAATATTGTAGTGGGAGAGACTGTTCGCAACAAAATTATTACTAATTTCTGGCCAGTGAATGATGGTAAGGAGAAATGCTAATGAAATTAAGAGTAGCCATATTAGTCCAATGGACCAATGAAATAGCCAGCTTATTTTAGAGATGTGACGTTGTAAAAAATTGTCAGGATCCCAAAGTGGCACTTTAATAGCCAGAGGATTAGAAAATCGTTGTTTTAGTTTAGTCGATTTGAATTGTTTGCTACGAATTAACAATTCTTCTGTATCGGGTAAGAGGTCAGATTGTAGAAGGTCTGCAGCATGTAACTGCCCTAATAGCTGAATAACTTGCTCTTGTGATGGGGCTGAATCGCCCATTCGGTCATTGACCAAGTTCCAAATTTGGTCAATGGTCAGCTGGCCATCGAATAAACCGATAACTTGATAAGCTGTGGCATTAAAACGGTGACTGCGATTGCTGGCTTTGTCTTCTAAAATATACCAGATAAGCCCCCGGTAATCGTGGCGATGCATCTCAACATGCTGACGTAGTTGAAGTTTTAAATCGGTAACGCGGTACCAAAGCGGACTGAATAATGATTCACTCATCGCTTATCTCGCTCTGTTTATTAGGGTTCATAGTCTTAAGGCCACCATGCCCATACCCAGAGCTTGACCCAATCGACAAGTTCATGAGTCCAGATCCAGAGTTGTTTTTCTTGGCCAATCTCTACTTTGGCAATCCCTTCCATTCCAGGGCGTAATAAATCTGGAACATCAGATAATGTTGCTTCAACACGGAAAATATTATTGCCATTTTCTGCACTTGCAACAGAGGTGACCTTTTTAATCTGTAATGGGAATTTTTGATTGGGTAAGCTTGAAAGGGCTAAGCTGCCGAGTTGTTCGTTGTGAATATACGAAATAGATCGTTCATTGACCTTTAAAATGACGCGGTAACCTTCAAGCGGAGCGATTTTAAACAAACTATCGCCACGTTCAATCGGAGCGCCTAATGATTGATTAAGATCGCCTTCAATGATGATGCCATCAAAAGGTGCTTTAATCTTGGTTCTTTGCAGTTGTTCTTGCGTGAGATCTATTTGAGCATCAATTTGTGCAATCTGTGACTCAAGTACTCGCACTTGAACGAGTTCTCGATCGGCAAGCGCTTCTAAGTGCTCCCGTTGTAGTTGTTGTACTTGACTGACGAGTTTAATCTTTTCAAGTTTGAGCTCCTCATCTTCCATTGTCGCAACTACGGCACCTTCAGAAACAAGGTCGCCAGCACTCACACTCGCTGATTCAATAAAGCCTGCCATTGGGGCGGATACGGTTCTTTGTATTTTCCCTTCAAGTACTGCATCTGCAGTTACTCGGAAAGTACTTTCGGTCATTGCTGCAAAACTAAGAAGAGAAATGATCACCAATGATGACAGTTTAAGCCCCAAGTGTTTAAAACCAAATAGGTTAATCAATGTGCCTTGAATCGAACTGGCTAGTTTTTGAATCCACCAACGTTCATTATTTTTCTTCAGCATGAGATAAGGAGAAATAAGGGCGAGCGTTTGCTCACAAATAGTAATGGTGTCTTGGTCAAAAGGCCTATCTTCATTTCGTTCCATTGTGAGCACGGCGAAGATAGCGTTGTTATAAATAAAGGGAATAGTGCAAATTGCCCCACAGCCATACTTTTGAGCTAGGTCTGCATGAGCTGTTGAAATAAATGCATTATCTTCATTTTGTGGCGGGAAGACGGTTAATTGATCTTGGCTTATAGATTCATCCATTGCCGCTGAAATTGAACGAATTAAATTAGACTTATCGTCAAATCCAGCACTGTTCGACAGTGCTATAACCTGTGCATGATGACCTCTTACATTGCCTATACTGACTCTCTGGCAGGAAAACTCGCGACTTAACTCTGTGATTAATGTTGTGAAGGCTTCATTAACCGTAGCTTGCTGTAAGCAGTTAACGGATAGCTTAACCATGGTCATATAAAATGACTCTTGAGCTTCACTGTCAGATTCAGGTAAGGCTAACCATTGCTTGCCAACGGAGAGTGAATGAAGGATCTGCTTTTGCTGTTGTTTGTGGTGATGGCTTGTTTTAACGGCAATGACGCCGATTAATTGCTGATCAATATAAATTGGAGATGCCATATAATCAAACATTTCATGGTCGTCATCGCGACTCACTTTTGAATTAATGACATCCGCTTTATCATCAATTGCACGTTTTGCTATCGCAACCAATTCAAGGGGATATTGACTGTGCAGTGGCCATTGTGCCGCAGGTTTTAAATTTTGTTGACTGGAGTCAGCTAATAGAAAAAGTGCACTGCTAATATCAGGTATAGACTGACACTGGATATCTAACCAATTTTGAGCAAAGTGTTTCAAGATTCTGATCTCATATTGAATGAAGGGCGCTGTTGCGAAATATTTCTAGCAAATGGCCATAAACAATCCATTACATCATCGACATGCAAATGAGCTGCTATTTGTATGTCTATTACATCCTGTTCGCTAATCTTATTATTAATAAGATTGTTTGATTCTAAATACACTGAAAGAGGTCGGTCTAGGTAGTGATCTTCTTCCAGCATGATTGCACGCGCTAAATTAACAATTTGAATTTCTATTTCAATCTTATTGCCTTTAGCTAATGTGGGTTCTAGATGATATGTTGCAATATCACCGTAGCTATGAGGTAAGTCCCACACATTCATTATTTCAAACCCTACTTGACCATAATCAAAGCCAAGAGAGTCTCTTTCTTGAGTAAAAAGAGGTGTATTTGTTTCTATTGAGTTAACTAAGGCTTCCTGTACTTGTTCTGAGAGTTTGGTAAACATTACAATATGACCAATTTCATGTAATAGCCCCGCGGTAAATAAACGTTCTTTTGTCGATAGGCGACATTTTTCAGCGAGCATTCTGGCTGCTATTCCGCAATAAATACTACTTTTCCAGAAAGATTCTTGGTCAAAAATTGTAGAGGGAATGGTAGAAAAAGCACGAATAGCTAAGCTACTTAAAAGTAGGTCATGCAATTGAAATGTTCCGGTCATCACTATTGCTTGTTGAACGGTTTCGGCTTTTCGGTAGTGAGCCCAAAAGGGACTATTCACCATTTTAATAAGGCGTGCTGATAAGGCCGGATCGAGTAAAATAAGATCGGCAAAGTCTTCGAGGCTTGCTGTCGGTTGGGCAAGTAAGTCTCTAATGTGATGATACACGGAAGGGAGTGCAACTTTTTCAGCTACAGTCGATACCAATGCATGAGCAGAAGTGATCAAAAGGGATTTGTCTTAGCTATAATCTAACGGCGTAGAATAACCTTTTCTATTTCATTGCTAAGTTGTAGAGCTTTTCCATGTAATTTTGTCATATCATCCTCACTGATGTTTAAAGTAACTAGGTCTTCTTGGTCGAACGCATATTGGAAGCTGTCAGCTCCTGGGAAGCAATTGACTGCTGCCTTGTGTGCAATATGTATAATCATTGTTTCAATTTGATATTCTGTTGCCGCTTCTGGTTGAGATTGCGCGCCAGTAATGCATTGAAGTTTATAAGGTAAATTCCAATCTTCCATCAACGCTTGGCCAATCTTACCGAAATCAGTCCCTAATAATTCATTCTCTACCTCAATGAGAGATTGCTGATTAGTATCTGCTTGATGGACAATATTTTTGGATTGTTCTGGGAATTTCATGAAAAGTAAAATATGGCCAATTTCATGCAATAAGCCACTTACAAACAGACTTTCAGGATCGTGTAGTTTATTCTTTTGGGCCAGTAATTTTGCTAAAGTACCACTGTAAATACTACGTTGCCAAAATGTTTTTAATGGTTCGATATCATTAGGGAAGTCTAATGCCTTGAGTGCCGAAAGACTTAAAACTAAGTCATGCAACTGTCCAATACCTATTAAGTTAAGAGCGCGGTTTATATTGTCAATTTTCCCTGGAAAATTAAAAAATGCACTGTTAACAATTTTTAGAACAACGGCAGCTAAGCCTGGATCAGAATTAACAACGGCGGAAAAATCATCAAGATCTGAACTCGGATCATCAATGAGAGCTCTGACTTTTAGATATATTTCTGGCAGTGAGATGAGGCTTGATACATCCGTTACCAATTGTTTTACATCTATGTGCACTGTTCATCCTAAACGTGAGTGAATTTCTTGCTGATTCAACTGTATGTCAGCAGTTTTTATTATAAAACGGTTCTTGTCAATAATTTATTCGTTCTCAGTCCAAAAGAACTCCTTATTTACAAAGGATTTAATGACAGTTCCCTAAGTTATTTTTCTCAAGATAACATTGGTGATATTCCTCTGCAGGATAAAAGAATTTTGCTGGAGTAATTTCAGTAACAATTGGATTGAGATACTGATTTTTATCTGAGAAGTGCTGCTTTGATAGTTGAGCAATATTTTTCTGTTCGTCATCATGGTAATAAATAGCACTACGATATTGGGTGCCAACATCAGGACCTTGCCGGTTTAACGTGGTTGGATTGTGGTTATTCCAAAATAGTGTCAGTAAGCCATCATAGCTAATAATATCGGGATTAAATGTAATCTCGATAGCTTCTGCATGTCCTGTCACGCCAGTGCAAACACTTTTGTATGTTGGGCTATCAGTACTTCCTGCTGTATAGCCAACACGAGTTGATGTGACGCCGTCGACTTGTCTAAAACGCGCTTCAACACCCCAAAAACAACCACAGGCGAATGTTGCTATTGCCATAATCGATTCTCACTTATAGTTTAATGGGTCCATGATACAATACCGCGGATAACTATTTTGTGTAAAAGTGAATAATTTCAGAGAGTAAAATGAGCGAAGAGACAACAAAGCCAAGTAATTTCATCCGGAATATTATTAATGCTGATAATGAGTCAGGAAAGCATGGGGGACGAGTACATACTCGGTTCCCACCCGAACCAAATGGCTATTTACATATAGGTCATGCAAAATCTATTTGTTTGAACTTCGGTTTAGCCAATGACTATGACGGTTTATGCAATTTACGTTTTGATGATACGAATCCTCAAAAAGAAAATGAAGAATTTGTTCATGCAATTGAAGAAGATGTCCGCTGGTTGGGCTTTGATTGGCAAGAGCGTTTATTCTTTTCTTCAAATTACTTTGAGCAACTTTATGCTTATGCGGTTCAGCTTGTTGAACAAGGTGACGCCTATGTGTGTGATCTTAATGCTGAAGAAACGCGTGAATATCGCGGGACATTGACGGAGCCAGGAAAAAATAGTCCCTATCGTGATCGTAGTGTTGAAGAGAATTTAGATCTCTTTAAACGTATGCGTGCAGGTGAGTTTGCTGATGGCTCAAAATTATTACGCGCCAAAATCGATATGGCATCACCCAATGTCAATATGCGTGATCCTGCTCTTTACCGTATTCGCCATGGTGTTGTTCATCATCAAACTGGCTCTGAATGGTGCATATATCCGATGTATGATTACACGCATTGTTTATCTGATTCGATTGAAGGTATTACGCATTCCGTTTGTACATTAGAGTTTGCTGATCACCGTCCACTTTATGATTGGTTTTTGGAAACACTGAATGTGGAATGTCGTCCACAGCAAATTGAGTTTTCTCGCCTTAATTTACAATATGCAATTACCAGTAAGCGTAAGTTAACGCGTTTAGTTGAGGAAGGTTTAGTCGACGCATGGAATGATCCTCGGATGTCGACTATTTCAGGAATGCGTCGTCGTGGTTATCCGGCAGCAGCTGTTCGTGAATTTTGTGAACGTATTGGTGTGACCAAGTCTGATAACTCCGTTGAAATGGAAATTCTTGATGCCTGTATTCGAGAAAGCTTAAATGAACATGCACCACGCGCAATGGTTGTTCTAGATCCTGTAAAAGTCATTATTACCAACTATCCAGAAGGGCAAGTTGAAGAGTTGAAAGCGCCAAACCATCCTCAAAATGAAGAAATGGGTACGCGAGTTGTGCCGTTTTCACGTGAGTTATATATTGACCGTGCAGACTTTAAAGAAGCAGCCAATAACAAATTTAAACGATTAGTGAAGGATAAAGAAGTTCGACTTCGAAATGCCTATGTAATTCGCTGTGATGATGTCATTAAAAATGACAATGGCGATATTATAGAATTGCATTGTAGTTATGATCTGGCAACATTGGGCGCCAACCCTGAAGGTAGAAAAGTAAAAGGTGTTATTCATTGGGTTTCAGCAGAGCAGGGCGTTAAGGCAGAAGTAAGGCTTTATGACCGCTTATTTAATGTCCCACACCCTGATAGCGATAAAGAGGTGGATGATTTCACGACACATCTTAATCCAGAATCACTTGTGACCTTAACAGAGTGCGTCGTTGAAAGAAGTTTAGCTACGGCAGCAGCTGGAAGTGTTTATCAGTTTGAACGTGAAGGTTATTTCTGTGCCGACAGCGAGCTTTGTCAAGAGGGCCGATTAGTGTTTAATCGTACGGTTACATTGCGTGATACATGGGCAAAAATTGATAAAGCAGGTTAAATAATTCTGGGAAGACCTATAATCGATGAAGCGACATCTAATATGGGTATATAATGAAGTTCTGATTTCGCTGAATGTTATTGAAAGGATAAGTTGATGGCGCGTAACTTAGATAATGCCCACTTTAATATGTTGGAACAGCAAGTTCGACCGAGTGATGTATTAGATCCTCGGGTATTAGAAGCATTAAAAAATATAGAACGAAATCAATTTGTCGATGAGGAGTTTTCTGGCTTAGCTTATGCTGATACCGCACTTCCGATTGGCTTTGGCCAAGTTGTTTTAGCACCTGTCATTCAGGGGCGATTGTTACAAGCACTCAATGTGCAAACAGATGAGAATGTACTGGAAATAGGTACTGGAACAGGCTATTCCACAGCGCTATTAGCCCAACTTGCACAGCATGTTACGAGCGTAGAAATTGTGCCGGAACTTGCAGCGTTGGCCAAGCAAAATTTACAACAGCTAGCAGTGAATAATGTGACTCTTTGTGTGGGAGATGCATCACAAGATTGGTCATTAACAGATCGCATTGATGTGATTATTGCTACGGCTGCATTTGAAATTGTTCCCGATACATATCTGCATAGCTTAGCGGTGGGTGGACGAATGCTGGCTATTGTAGGAAAAGAGTCAGCTATGACAGTACAGGTTATTCGACGTACAACAGAAAGAGAATGGCAGACAGAGACGGTCTTTGAAACAAGTGTCCCAGCCATGATTAATGCAGAACCTAAGCCCAAATTTAAATTTTAAGAGAGAAACGTTAATGAGAAACTTGAATGCAACTGAGCTGAATGAGCTTTTTAAAGCAGGCGTTAAGACTGTTAAAATTGATGTTCGTGAAGATGTTGAATTAGAATTTGGTGTGATCGAGGGTGCAATGCATATTCCAATGCAAAGTGTTCCTGGGCAGCTCAATGAGTTAGAAAAGCATAAAAATGAGACCGTTGTATTGATTTGTCGTTCAGGTCGACGAAGTGATCAAATTGGCCAGTTTCTAGAGCAAATGGGATTCACTGACGTGATCAATCTGGAAGGTGGAATGAATGCTTGGGCGACAGATGTCGATACAAGTATGACGGTATATTAAGTTACTAAGTTAAAGGAATAATATTATGAAACGTTTGAATTTAGCAGTACTCCTGCTGACATCATTTACTTCAACAGTCAGTCTGTCAGAAGATTTATTAGATGTATTTTCAATGTCACTGAAAACGGATCCTCAGTTATTAGCTGAGTCTGCATCTCGTCAGGCTGTCGCTGAACTTGAAGCGCAAGCAAAAGCATTATTTCTACCACAAGTGAGCCTGTCTGCTAATGATGGACATGTGTGGCAGGATTCGTCGACACAAAGCTTTGTCGGTGGAAAGCGAGAATATAACGATCATGGTTATTCACTAAACCTGACTCAATCGGTTTATCGACGACAAAATAGTGTTCAACAAGAACAGGCCGATATTGCCATTGAAAGTGCACAAGCAAGTTATCAAATTATTGAGCAATCTTTGATTGTTCGTGTCGCAGAACGTTATTTTGATGTGTTAGGCCGACAAGATGATACGACGTTTGCTATTGCTGAACGAGAAGCTATTTCTCAACAACTTACCCAAACACAACAGCGTTTTGATGTCGGTCTGGCAACGATTACAGATGTTGTGGAGTCAGAAGCGGCATATGACTTAGCGAATGCATCAGTGATTAGTGCTGACAATGAGTTAGCCAATAGCAAAGAGCGTTTACGTGAAACATCAGGACGATATTTAGACAAACTGGCTATATTAAAACAAGAAAGTCCTTTAGTTAGCCCTGAACCAGAAAATATTGACGAGTGGAGTAGTGTCGCCTTACTTCAAAACCCAAACCTGTTGGTGGCAAAATCAGCCGTTGATAATGCGGGCAATTCTATTGAGTTACAGAAAAGTGGCCATTACCCAACCCTAGATATTGTTGGCCAGAAGAGTTATAGCTCACAAAGTGATAGCAGCTTTGGTGGAAGTAATAAAACACATCAAGAAAGCATTAGCCTACAGTTTAACCTGCCGATTTATTCGGGTGGAAGTGTGCAATCAAAAACACGTGAGTCAGAGTTTAGACTTGATCAAGCAATGCAAAATGAAGAGCAGCAACGTCGAGCAGTCGTTCGTCAAAGTCGTGAATCATATAATGGTGTTATATCGGGTATTAGCCGAGTGAAAGCGTTGAAACGTGCGGTAGCATCAAACGAGAAGGCGCTAGAGTCAACAGAAGCCGGCTATGAAGTAGGGACTCGAACGACTGTCGATGTGTTAAATGTTCGTCGTGACTTATTTAGAGCTCGCCGCGATTATGCGAGTTCACGCTACGAATACATTTTATCAAGCCTTCGTTTGAAACAAGCCGCTGGAACAGTGAGTGTTGAAGATTTAGGTCAAATTAACCTTTGGTTAGGCGAGTAAAGACAAATGACATCTGCTGTTGCTATTGCAGAGGAATGTACTTTAGTTCTTATTGATATTCAACAGCGATTGATGTCAGCCATGCCGGAGTCAGTTCGAGAACCATTGATTAAACAAGTCAGCGTGTTATTACAGGCTGCTGAGACACTGGATATTCCAGTGCTGATCACCGAACAATATCCTAAGGGTTTAGGTCCAACAGAAGCTGATTTACTAAGTCTGTCACCTGCAAACAATCCAATAGAGAAAACGTGTTTTTCATGTGCCGACTCGGATGAGTTTATGATGAATTTACGCACGAGTCAGCGACGTAAGGTGATTCTGACCGGTATGGAGGCACATATCTGTGTGCTGCAAACAGCATTAGCTCTACAAGGACAGGGCTATCAGGTTTTTGTTGTTGAAGATGGCATAAGTGCTCGCACAGTACAAAATCAAAATAATGCATTAGAACGACTACGCCAAGCTGGCGTTATCATTACAAATACGGAATCAGTATTATTTGAATGGCTCAAAGATGCAAAACATCCAGCGTTTAGAACTTTATCTAAACTAATTATTTAGATCCTAGTCATTTATTGATGCGATAGTTGACGTTTATTAGCAACGCCTTGTTTTTTCTCTTTCTGTGTACTGTTTTCCTGCTCATACGAGGGCAGCCCTTTCAGTTTTGTTCGAGCATAGTCCAAAGCTAACAGCTGCTTTACCTCTTCACTGCTGTGTTTGAATTCTTCTGTTAATACGCGATAAATCAATTCAAACAGACGTTTGAGAGCAATTTTCCATGAACTACCAGCAAGTAAATAAACCGTATCCGAGAGTACCATAAAGCGCTCAAATGGTTGTTCAGAGAGGATAAGTGGCAGTGTATTGTGGAATCTTCCTGAGTTACCAATCATATCCCAATAGCGTGCGAAACGATTCACTCGCTGCATTTCATTAAAGCTAATATCTTGCGTAGTTAAAATATTATAAGGTGCTTCTGGATTGTATTTCAGCTGATAGTTTTCTGTATGTCGATTCAGCGGTGCACCACGCAAACGTTTGAGGATCCCCATTTGAATTTCATGGGGATTAAGGGCGATAAGTTGATCAAAGCTGTGACCAAAGTTTTCTAGGGTATCGCTGGGTAGACCAAAGATAAGGTCAGTATGTAAATGTGCACCTGTGTTTTCTCGTAACCAGATAATATTTTTTTTAGTTTTCTCATTATTTTGTTTACGACTGATTAGGTTTTGAATATCAGCATCAAAGGTTTGTACGCCAATTTCAAACTGTAAACTATTGTCAGGAAAACGCTGTAAGACTGCTTTTAACTTCTCTGGTAGATTATCTGGCACCACCTCAAAGTGTAAATATAAGTCATCAGTCATTCGTTCAAGAAAGAATTCTAAGATGGATACACTGGTAGTTACTTTGAGATTAAATGTACGATCAATAAACTTAAAGTTTCTTACGCCTCGCTGGAGTAGGGTTTCCATAGCTTCAAAGAAGGGCTCAAGAGGAAATGCAGTCACACTTTTATCTAATGCCGACAGACAAAATTCACATTTAAATGGACAACCACGAGATGCTTCAACATAGATAAGTCTATTGCGAATATCGTCATCATCGTAATATTGATAGGGTAAAACAACGTCAGCGAGCGGCTTTGTTTCGCCTTCGATAAATTTCTGTTCAGGTAGTGCGCCACTGAGTAGCTGCTGACATAAGGTGTAAATACTAACTTCACCTGGACCAGAAATAACATAGTCAGCTAAATCTGTAACAGCGGGTACATCAGGGTGATGGCTGACTTCTGGTCCACCAAGGATGATAACCACCTCGGGGGCAATTTGTTTTAGCATTGCAACGACTTTAGTTATTTCAGCTACATTCCAAATATAAACACTTAGGCCAATAATTTTTGGCTGGTGGGCAAGTAGTTGTTCAACAATATTGATGGGCAGTTCTTGAATGGTAAACTCAAGAATTTGTGTCTGTTGCTGTAAATCATTCAAGTTGGCATACAGGTAACGTAAGCCAAATGCAGTATGCATATAGCGGGCGTTAAGTGTACTTAAGATGATAGTGTTATTCATGAACCCAACGCTGTTGCTCAGAAATGTAAAGATAAAGACTAAAGTTAAATGTTGTTCCCGCAACGGCGAATCGGTAGCCCTTATCGATTGCTGTATAGGTACATTTGTTTAATAGTTGAATGTTGATGCTAGAAGATAACTCACGCCTTGTTGGGTATTGATTATTTTTTACCGATGCCTCGATAGTAGGGATTAATTGATCACACTCGGCCATGATTTCATGTTGTCGTTTTTCGTCAAAATAGAGATAGATATAAAAGGCAGCAATAACAATGCTAATTTTAAACAAAAACCTTAATAGCCATTTTATACTTGGGCTCATTACTGAGCGAGTAAGTCTTGTTGCAATTTCTTAGCATAGTCTTCTAATTTAGTTAGAACGTGTTGATGCTTTTCATTAATATCCCCGCTTTGACACTGTTCAATTTCAGCAAAAAAACGATCAAAAGAGAGTATTTTGGGGTTATCTGAAGTTAACCGTTGCTGGCGGTACTGCAGCCATTGTTCTTGTTCTTCAGGTGATAAACTTTCTGGCCAATTACGAGCTCTATAGCGAAATAGCATTTCCGGTAGACGAGCATCATCAAAAGGAATAGATAATGTTGTTAAATGTTCTGGTTCGGCATCTCGAACTAGCTCCATTTTTCGTTTATCACTATCGTTGAAAAAGCCACCACCATAAAGACTTGCATCAGGATCATCATTAGATTCATAGTCAGGTTTGGTGAATATTTCAGCAATTTTCTTGCTCAAGTCTCCAGCAGCATTGATCTGTTGTAGATGTTGATAATGTTGCTCTCTATCAATATTTAACCGTTCAGCGGCTGCATCATTGAGCGTGTTTTCTGGCACGACAACAGGACATTTATTAATATGCAGTGTTTTAAGAGCGGGTCTTGTTACCCCCTCAGGCAGTTCTGAATGAGGCGTAAATAACCACTGTCGTAATGTATCTGCATCTTCATTAATGAGCGCTCCAGGATTATGGCGAAGATCATAAACAATAATGCCATTATTATTGTTTGGATCTTTGGCAATCGGTATCACTAGTGCTGTGCCACAGTATTCACTCGGGTACATTCTTGAAACATGAATCACAGGTGTGCGCTCATGTAAGTTCAGTAACTGAGACACACCTTGTTTACGACGATTCTGGTAGACAAAGTCATAAAGCTTTGGCTGAGCTGTTTTTATGAGTTTTGCCAAGGCGATAGTGGCATACACATCGACTAAGGCATCGTGAGCACCTTGATGTTCAATATCATTTGCCGCAGTAAGTGCCTCTAAACGAAAGCTTGGTTTGCCATCTTCACGATCGGGCCAGTTGATGCCTTCTGGTCGCAAAGCTCGGGTGAGGCGTGCCATATCGATAATATCCCAGCGTGAGTTTCCATTTTGCCACTCACGGGCATACGCATCATAAAAGTTACGATATAAGGTGAAGCGAGTAAATTCATCATCAAAACGTAAGCTGTTATATCCCACTCCACAGGTGTTAGGCTGGGAAAACTCATCATGGATTTGTTTAATAAATTCAGCCTCTGTCACACCTTTTTCATTGGCTTCTTGTGGTGTGATTCCAGTGACTAAGCAAGCTTGAGGATGAGGCAGACTATCATTAGCTTGTTTACAGTAAATCATTAAAGGTTCACCAACAATGTTCAGATCTTCATCTGTACGTATCCCGGCAAACTGAGATGGACGATCATAACGTGGGTCGATACCAAAGGTTTCATAATCGTGCCAATAGAGCGTACTCATGATTTACTCCGAAATTTTCTGATGGCTAATGCGAATAAAAACAAGCTAATAAAAATGTAATAGCCTGCGGTCACACTATATGTAAGGATGTAAGCGCTAATGCCGCCTTGTTCACCACCATGAAATATAAAATAATAACTAAGTGTTAATGAGATAAACCATGCTGGAAAGACGAGCCAATGATGAATGCGACGAAACAGTGTTGGCGTACGGTTAAATACATATGGCGATAAACTCAATATCAAATAAGGTAAGAGAATGCCATTAATACCAAAACGTACTTTCACATCCCATACGATGGCTAAGATTATGATTAAAAATAACCATAATGCGCTAGCCAGAAAATGGGCAATTTTTGACAGCATTTATAGTGTCGAAAATACTTTTTCAGCAGCATCTAATGTCGCTTGAATTTCTGCATCGCCATGGGCTGCTGAGATAAAACCTGCTTCATAAGATGAAGGAGCAAGGTAAATACCTTCATTTAACATTCCGTGGAAGAATTTTTTGAAACGTTCTTGATCACAGGCTGTCACTTGTTCGAAGGTACTTATTTCTTTTTCATCGGTGAAAAACACACCGAACATGCCGCCAACTTGGTTTATAGCTAGACCAATTCCTGCTTTATCTGCACGCTCTTTTAAGCCTGTTACTAGTTTATTGGCTGCGGCTGATAGGTTTTTATGGAAATCAGGTGCCTGGATAAGCTTAAGGGTGCTCAAGCCTGCAGCCATAGCCACGGGGTTTCCTGATAATGTTCCAGCTTGATAAACAGGACCTAGAGGAGCGATGCATTCCATCACTTCACGTTTACCACCAAATGCACCAACAGGTAAGCCGCCACCAACTACTTTTCCTAAGGTTGTAAGATCAGGTTTTACACCATAATATTCTTGGGCACCACCGAGTGAAACTCGAAACCCTGTCATAACTTCATCAAAGATTAATACCGCACCTGATTGATCACAGGTTTCTCGTAACCCTTGTAAAAAACCATCCGTTGGAGGAATACAATTCATATTTCCTGCTACAGGTTCAACAATGATGCAGGCAATTTGGTCAGCTAGTTCAGCAAAACAGTCACGAACAGAATCAAGATCGTTATAGGTCAAGGTGAGTGTATGTTCAGCTAACGATGCAGGCACGCCGCCAGATGATGGCACACCTAAAGTCAGTGCGCCTGAACCTGCTTTAACTAATAATGAATCAGCATGGCCGTGGTAACAGCCTTCAAACTTAACGATTTTATCCCGACCGGTGTAACCTCGGGCAAGACGAATCGCACTCATAGTTGCTTCTGTGCCTGAGCTCACCATGCGAACTAATTCCATTGAAGGAACGAGTTGACATAAGGTATCAGCCATTTCAATTTCGATTTCAGTTGGCGCACCAAAACCTAGTCCATGCGTGACTGATTCTTGAACAGCACTGATCACCTCTGGGTGGGCATGACCAAGGATCATGGGACCCCAAGAGCCAATATAATCAATATAACGATTACCTTCTGCGTCTGTTATCCAGGCCCCTTTACCTTCACGAAAGAATAGGGGATCACCGCCTACACCCTTAAATGCGCGAACTGGGGAATTAACGCCACCAGGGATATGGTGTTGAGCTTTAGAAAATAGGTCGTGATTAGTGGTCATAAAGTGTCCTAAGGAGCTTAAATTTGAATATCAAACTATTTTACCTCAATTCGCAGTTTTCAGAACGAAAGCTAAAAAAGTCAGGTCCGACTTTCTAGTCACTCTAACTCTGCAATATGAAGAAATATGGCTTTGTGCGATAATTCTAGCTTATCTAAGTAAGAATACCGACCGATTATGAGTTTAAAATTTCGAATAGTAATTATTGTCACCATAATATTATTAATTAACTTCGCTGCTGCGGGCTTTTTTATGGTGAAAAATGCGCGCCAAGCTTTAGTTTCTGAAATGGATTCAAGTACCCAGTTAGCGAAAGGTTTGTTGATAAATGCCTTGCCAACTCTTCGCTTTTCTAATGACTTGGGTGAGCGACTAAAGCTGATTGTTGATAGTGTGCGTGACACTCGACATATTCGAGCATGGTTTGAGGATATGCATGGTGCACCTTTAATTGGTGAAGAAGATCGCGTTGACTTTATACATAGGCCGGATGCGCCTGATTGGTTTATTAAGCTGATGGAACCCGAAGCAGTTGCCTTTCGACGATTGATAACCAAAGGCAGTAAGTCGTATGGCTACCTTGTTGTCGAAGCCGATCCTAGTGACGAGGTGACGGAAGTATGGCGAGATGTTCAGGTGCTCTTTTGGTTGGGAGCATTCTTTCTATTTCTAATTGTGAGTCTTGTCTATGTCGCTTTGCGTCAGGGCTTAAGACCGATTGAGCAATTGGCAGGGGCATTAAGTCAATTAGAAAAAGGTGATTTTTCTGCGCGAGTTGAAACATCGGTAGTGAGTGAGTTAACCCCTATCCAGAATCGTTTTAATCATATGGCCCGTGTATTAGAAAAAACAATGGTAGAAAATCATTCATTAGCCGGAAATATGTTGGCGGTACAAGAAGCTGAACGCCGCGATCTTTCTCGTGAATTACATGATGAATTAGGACCTTGTTTATTCGGTATCCGTGTTGATTTGGCTGATATTGAACGAATTGCACAAGAACATTTATTGATTGAAGTCGAAAATAAAGTGGAATCGGTTAAGTCGATCACAAGTCATATTCAATCTCTTGTTCGTAAAATGCTTAGTCGCCTAAGACCCATGACGCTAGATGATTTAGGCTTAGCGGATGCATTACGAGATATGCTCAGAAATTGGCGAGATAGACAGCCTGAGGTTGATTGGGAGTGGGATTTTGTCGGCGACTGTCGTAATTTGCCTGATACCGTACAAGTCACTATTTACCGTATTGTGCAGGAGTGTACAACGAACTGTGTTCGACATGCTCAAGCAAAACATGTCAAAGTAGAACTGCGGTTAGATGATGAAACGCTGAAAGTAACCGTCACAGATGATGGTATTGGCTTAAAGGCTGATTTGATTCGAGGTTTTGGTTTGATTGGGATGCGTGAGCGAGTGTCTGCATTAGGTGGACGAATTGCCTTTGATACAGAAGAAGGAAATGGTTTGCAGGTTAGGGTCTTAATACCTTTGAAGGATAAAGATAAAAAATGAAACAAACAGTAACTATTTTAGTGATCGATGATCACCCAATTGTTCGGGCGGGTTGTTTACAACTTATCCAGCAAATTCCTAATGCGAAAGTGGTTGAAGCTGAAACAGGAGAAGATGGCTACCGTCTTTTCCAAGAAATTTATCCAGATATGGTGCTATTAGACATTACATTGCCTGGCATTGGTGGGTTAGAAGTGCTGCGAAAGATGCGAGCAAATAGAGAAAATGCGAAAGTATTAATGTTCAGTATGCATGAAGATCCTGTCTTTGCATCTCGAGCAATGCAAGCTGGAGCAAAAGGCTATATCACTAAAAATAACGCGGCTGATCATTTGGTCGAGGCCGTTGAAAAAGTCTTGAGTGGCAAAAACTATTTGAGTCCCGATACAGCACAACAATTAGCCATGCTGAATGTCGGAGCTGAAACGAGTGTTTTAGGTGACTTATCTCGCCGGGAACTCGAAATACTACGGTTATTAGGTGACGGCAAGAGCATGAATGATATTGCAGGTGTACTAGGAATTAGCTATAAAACTGTCGCAAATAATCTGACTCAAATAAAGAGCAAGTTAGATATTAGCAAAACTGCTGAGCTAATGCGTTTTGCAATTAGCCATGGCTTATCAAGCTAAGCCTTTAAAAACGAAAGGCTGAGAGATGAAGGGAATAATTTCCTGATTTATTGGGAGAAGTCGCTCATTCCACAATGACTTGTTCTCTGTATTCTGTGCATCAAGTTATAGGAATTCAGCTTCCTCAGAAACTTTTATTTCTCTCTCCTTCTTATGAAGGTTTAACCAGACCCTAGGGTCTGGTTTTTTTTTATTTGAAATAGCGCAAACTTAATTAACTTAAGTATTTCCCTGTATGTGATTCTCTTGCTACTATTGTCGCCTGACTTTTTTGATGGCTGTAGCAAATTTGTGTGAGCCTCATTATCTGGACGGAAATATTTATATGCAGAAAACGACATGGACTAGGCAGCAGTGGATAGGGATATTATTACTAACTATTAGCCCTGTAATTGCCTTTTCAGGAAGTCTTGAACATGCGATTGAGAGTCAAGTTAAAACAGACCTTTCAGCCCAACAATCACAACAACACGTTGATCAACTATCTGATGAAACCACTCAGATGCTTGCAGAATATCGAGATACATTAAGACAAACAGAAAGCCTGCGAGTTTATAATGATCAACTTAATAAACTTGTTGTGTCTCAGAAATCAGAGCTAGAGTCTATAGACCTACAGCTACGCAATATTGAAACAACACAGCGAGATATTGTTCCGTTGATGTTGGAAATGATTGAGACCATGGCGCAGTTTGTTGAGCTAGATGTCCCTTTCTTGCCTGCAGAGCGACAAGAGCGTGTTATTCAGCTTCAAACGTTAATGGAGCGCGCCGATGTAAGCTTGTCTGAAAAATACCGACGTATTTTAGAGGCTTATCAAGTTGAAACAGAATATGGTCGTACGATTGAAGCTTATCAAGGTGAGCTTAGTTCAGAGGACGGTAGTTTAAGAACTGTTGATTTCCTTCGTGTGGGCCGTGTCAGTTTATATTATCTTACTTTAGATGGCCTAGAGGCTGGGATATGGAATCAGCAGCAATGGCAAAAGCTAGATGACAGTTATCGTCAGAATATTTCTCAAGCGTTGAAAGTTGCAAAAAAACAATTACCGCCTGATTTATTAGTGTTGCCGATGAAAACATCGGAGGCAACACAATGAAGCTAATACTCTCTCTTTTATTATCTAGTGTCTTGGCTTTGCCTGTCCTTCAAGCTGCAGAAAAGCCTAAGGATCTAGATTCTTTATTAAAGCAAGTCAAACGTGAACGCGTACTTGAACAACAAAACAATAAATTGCGTGAGGCTGAATTTTTAACAACGCGTGATGAGCAGGCTGCTCTATTGGCAGAAGCCAGAGCACAGCTTGTATTTGAAGAGCAAAGAACATTACAGCTTAATCAAACTTTTCAAGATTATGAAAAAGGACTTGTAGAAAAAGAAAGTCTTCTAAAAGAAAAATCAGGTTCATTGGGTGAGTTGTTCGGTACTGTTCGTCAAATGACAAATGACAGTCGAAGTGTACTTGAAAGTTCGATGACATCAGTACAGAAAAAGAACCGAGGCGATTTCTTATCAGCATTGGCTGAACGCAAGCAACAACCAACAATTGAAGAGCTTCGAGATTTTTGGGTGATGTTGCAAGAGGAAATGACGGTATCGGGTAAGGTCAGTCAATTTTCGGCACCAATAATCACTGCTGAAGGTAAAGTCGCTGAGAGAAATATTACTCAAGTGGGCGTGTTTACAGCCTTTAGCGATGGCAAGTTCTTACGGTATTTACCAGAAACAGGCAGTTTAGTTGAGCTTGGGCGACAACCTGTGGAACGTTTGCAAAGTCTTGTTGCTGAGTTTGAAAATGCTGATGCAAATTTAATACAAGCCGTTGTTGTCGATCCTACTCGTGGTGCACTTATGGCGCTACTCGTGCAGTCTCCTGATTTGAAAGAGAGAATTCAACAGGGTGGTTGGATTGGCTATATTATTTTGGGTTTAGGGCTTATTGGTGTGTTGATCGCATTACAACGCTTTATCTTCTTGACCGTTGTAGGTCAAGGTATTGCTAAACAACAAAAACAAACTAACGTTAGCTTGAAGAATCCATTGGGTCGAATTTTATCGGTTTATAGTAATGATAAAGAGAATGATATTGAAACATTGTCTTTAAAGCTTGATGAAGCCATCTTGCGTGAAATTCCTAAAATTGAACGAGGCTTGATAACACTTGCTGTTTTAGCTGCGATAGCACCAATGTTAGGGCTTTTAGGTACTGTTTCTGGGATGATCGAAACATTTCAGTCAATAACACTGTTTGGTACAGGCGATCCTAAATTGATGTCAGGTGGTATTTCACAGGCATTAGTGACAACTGAGCTTGGTTTAGCCGTGGCGATACCAATCTTATTAATACACAGTGCGATCTCTAGTAAAAGTAACCGTTTAGTTCAGATCTTGGATGAAGAAAGTGCAGCCTTAGTTGCACATAATGCAGAAAAGCAGAATGGAAGCACTGACAAGTAATCTATTTAATATCCAGCTGCTACTTGAAAGTGGTGGTTTGGTTTTATGGGCGATCTTGATTGCTTCAGTAGTGATGTGGACTCTGATTTTAGAGCGCTATGTTTTCGTTTATTACACGCATCCTCGTGAGCTGAAATCGCTTATTTCTCGTTGGCAACATCGACCAGAGCGCGCTAGCTGGTATGCACAACAGATCCGTATAGGAATGATTTCTGAAAGTACTGCTTCATTAAAACAGTATTTGATGTCAATTCGAACATTAATTGCTGCATTACCTATGTTGGGTTTGCTGGGTACAGTGGATGGCATGATTCAAACATTTGATGTGTTAACTGTATTTGGAACCGGTAATGCGCGCGGTATGGCTGGTGGTATTTCTGTTGCCTTGATTACGACAATGGGAGGCTTGTTAGCCGCCTTGTCAGGAATGTATTTCAGTACACAATTAGAACAACGCGTGGCCCGTTCTGTTGATAATGTTGCTGATGTATTGAGAAGGGATTAAATGGAATTAAAATTCCTAGGATATAAATTATGAGAAATAGACATTCACGCCGACAGAGTGGTGCAATAGCTGAAGTAAATATGACACCGCTCATCGATATGGTGTTTATTTTGCTGATCTTTTTTATTGTTACCACATCGTTTGTTAAAGAAACTGGTGTGGATGTTAGCCGTCCATCTGCAAAAACAGCGGTTAAAAAAGAACATGCAAATATTTTGATTTCAATTACACCTAATGGTGAAGTGTGGATGGACAAGCGCCAAGTTGATCGCCGTGCTGTGCGGGCAAATGTTGAACGTATGCATGCTGAAAATCCTGAAGGTTCGGTCATTATTTTGGCAGATAAAGAAGCAAAAACAGGTTTGTTAATTGAGGTGATGGATCAAGCACGCCTGGCAGGTGTGGCTAATGTATCTATTGCCGCTGAACGTGATTAAGGACAATCATTAAATGCGTTTAACTATTGGGTTGGTTCTGGCAATATTGGTGAACCTTGGTTTATTTACCTTGATGCAGCAAATGACATCGGCAAAAAGTCTTGAACGTTTGGTCACCGAAGATATTCGCCTACTCGACTTTGTTCGATTAAAACGTGAAACACGAACCGAAACTAAAAAACGTGAACTTCCAAAAAAACCACCACCACCGAAGAAGCCACCACCACCACCTAAAGCGCCAGCACCTCAGGCTGATAAGTTAAAAGCGCCTACACCGAAGATGGATATTCCTCGTATTGATGTGCCTCTTAATATTGCTGGTGGGCCTTATTTGGGCGACTTCTCATCAGCGCCAGCGCCCATTGCTGCCCCAGCTCCAATTGTGGCGCCATTGATGGATGATGAGGTTATTCCATTAGTGCGAATCCCACCACGATATCCACGCTCAGCATCTCGACGAGGCTTGGAAGGGATTGTTACCGTTTCGTTTACGATCACAAAAGATGGTCAAGTACGAGATCCTGTTGTTATCAATGCCACAACAAAAAATATATTTAATAAAGCAGCATTAAAAGCCATTCTAAAATGGAAATTTAAACCTAAAGTTGTTGATGGCAAACCAGTTGAGCGTCAGGCGACTCAAGAAATAGAATTTAGGTTGGCAAAATGATGAAATTATCAGTGAGTAAACTACTGCTTATTGCCATGTCTGTGTTCTTTATGACGCATGCGGTAGCTGGAGATGATAGCCAATACCTATTAACAGAGAAAACATACAAAGTGTTAAGCGCTGCCCATGAACTCATGGAGGCGGAACAGCTTTCGGAGGCAGAGGTAAATCTCAAAGACCTGTTAAATAAAGTTAAATCAGGGTCATATGAAAAGGCTGTTGTTCTGCAAACATTAGGCTATTTATATTCATCACAAGAAAACTATTTGCAAGCAAGTCGATTATTTCAGCAGGCTTTAGATACGAATGCTTTGCCTGATAAGGTGAGCCACAACCTGAAATATAATTTAGGACAATTATTGCTTGCTGATGAGCAATATAAAGAAGGTATTGCATTGCTAGAGCAGTGGTTAAAGGATGAGGTTTCTCCGCCTAATTCTGCTCGAGTTTTATTGGCAAGCGCCTATTACCGAATTAAAAATTATAAGGAAACCATTAGTCATATTAGGCTGGCGATTAACAATGAGAACTCACCCAAAGAGTCGTGGTATCAAGTGCTTTTATCTGCTCATTTGGAGTTAAAACAATATAAGTCAGCGATTAAGGTATTGGAATCATTGATTCCTCGTTATCCGTATCAAAAAACATATTGGTCACAGTTATCAACACTGTATTTACAACAAAATAAAGAATTTACCGGCTTGGCAGTAAAGATGTTGGCACAACGCCTAGAGCTTGGTGATGAGAAAATATTGATCAATATGGCGAATATGTATCGGTATCTACATATACCTTATAAATCTGCCCAGTTATTAGTCGATGGCATTGATAATGGAGTGATTGAAGCTGACTTTGAAAATATGAGCCGTTTGGCTGAAAGTTGGTTAGCTGCAAAAGAAAATGAAAAAGCGGCAGCAATACTAGAGAATGTTGCAAAGTTAGATCAAAGTGGTGAGTCTGATTTAAAGTATGGCCGAGTATTGTTTGGCATGGAGAAATGGACACAGGCAGTAGAACCATTGAGCATTAGTCTTAGCAAGCTGAAAGGAAAGCAGCTGGGTACCGCATCGTTGTTATTAGGAATGACGCAGTTCCATTTAGGTAACTTAGCACTAGCTAAAACTCAGTTTATTAACGCCGTATCCTATGAAAATGAGCGTAGTCAGGCTGGACAATGGATACGACACATTGATCGTCAATTAGACAAAAAGAATCTTGATGAATCGTGATCAGTTAAAACAGCAATTAGTTCAGCATTATCTATGGTTACGCCAATATGGCTGTAATGACTCTCATAGTGGCAATGCCTCTTTTCGTTTTCATGATGAGATTTGGGTCACGCCAACAGGCTGTTGTGCTGATACCTTAAAAGCAGATGACCTTGTTCAATGCAGTATCGATGGTGTAATGGAAGAGGGGGCGTCATTAGATGCGCCGCTACATATTCAGGTCTATCATAACAATCCTCAGGCTAGAGCTGTTATACATAGTCATGGCCCTCATGCCGTTGCTATGACCTTGAACGGTGATGACTTTTCACCCGTTGACTTTGAAGGGCAATATTACTTTCCGGTAGTTCCAGTAATCAGCATTCCATATGATAACTATATTGAAAAAGCACCTACAGCGATTGCAACTGTTTTAGCAGATTATAAGGTCGCCATAGTTAAGGGACATGGCGTGTATGCATGTGCTGAAACCATTAACTTAGCGTACAAATGGAGTTGTTCGTTAGAGCTATCAGCAAAAACGGCTTGGTTGGCAGCACAAATTAAGTAAATCTTATAGATGTATTCAATCTATTTTTTGTTGTAATGTTTTTATCTTTTAGATGTCTATTGATTTAATAGTCGAGTCAGCACACACTTCTTATCTGATATAACTCGGTGGCTTAGAAAATAAATGGCATGTGAATTTGACCAAATCATAGATCGGACAGGCACATCAAATGTTAAATATGATGTGCGTAAGGCCGTGTTTGGAACGGAAGATGTTGTGCCTTTATGGGTCGCTGATATGGACTTTTCTGCACCTGAGGCTGTAACTCAGGCCCTTATTCAACGTGCGAGTCATCCGATTTATGGCTATACCATTTATCCTGATTCATTATTTAGCACCATGCAACACTGGTTTAAAACTCGACACCATTGGGATATTAAACGACAGTCCATTTTGATTTGTCCTGGTGTTGTGCCTTCCATGCATGCAGTGATTGAGGCTTTATCTGAGAGTGGCGATCGTATTATTGTTCAGCCACCAATTTACCCTCCCTTCTTCTCTGCCGTTACTGAAACAGGACGAGAGATTGTTGAAAACCCACTTAAATTGGTAGATGGTGAATATAAGCTTGATTTGGAACAGTTAGAACACTGTGCCATGACTGGTGCCAAAATGCTGCTATTTTGCTCACCCCACAATCCTGTTGGCAGGGTCTGGCAGAAATATGAGTTAGAAGCAGTATTAGATATTGCTCGCCGCTATGATTTGCTTATCCTTTCTGATGAGATCCACGCGGATTTAACGTATCCAGGTTTTCAACATATTCCCTTGGCGACCTTGGCTGATGATGTCAGCATTATTACACTCGTTTCACCAAGTAAAACATTCAATATTCCAGGATTAGGTTTATCAAGCTTAGTGGTTGATAATCGCGAGCATTTGCAAGCCATCAAACAGGTGTTTGATCGTTTACATATTAGTGCGTTTAACCCTTTTAGTATTACAGCATTTGAAACGGCTTATCGTGATGGTAGCGAGTGGTTAAATGAGTTGATGATCTATTTGGATGAAAGTAAGAAAGTTGTAACAGCATTATTTGAACAACAATCAAATATCAACATTATTCCATCACAGGGAACCTATTTATTATGGTTAGACTGTCGTGATATGGGCTTGGATGATGAGCAATTGCGTACATTTTTTATCAAACAAGCAAAAGTAGGCCTGAACCCAGGTGTTAGCTTTGGTGAGGTGGGTAGTGGTTTTATGAGAATGAATATTGCTGCACCAAGACAAGTGATTATGGATGCATGTCAGTCAATTATTCGGGCACTGAATGATGGAGTCTGAGAATTCTGTTTTACTTAAGCCAATTGCAGTAAAAGTCATTTTTGCAGTTATTCTTTTATGGTTAATAAAAGGTGTGGAATTAGCATTTAATTTACACTTGAATATCTATGGAGTAGGACCAAGAGAAGTGTCTGGCTTGTTAGGGATTTTATTTGCTCCTTTGATTCATGGATCATTCGAACATCTTCTTTCAAATACGCTTGCCTTATTTATTTTGACTACGGCTTTATTTTATGAATATCCAAAGTCTGCTAAAACAACATTTCTAATCATTTATTTAGGCTCTGGATTAGGTGTCTGGTTATTTGCTCGTGATGCCTATCATTTTGGAGCGAGTGGCTTAACGCATGGCATGATGTTTTTCTTGTTTTTGATAGGTGTTATACGGCGGGATAAACCAGCAATGGCATTATCAATGATCGTGTTCTTTTTATATGGCGGTATGGTGTGGGGCGTGTTGCCCACAAAAGAAGGAATATCATTTGAAACGCATTTGTTTGGGGCGCTAATGGGGGTGATTTGTGCGATAACTTTTCGTCATAAAGATCCTAAACCGCCAGAGAAATTATATAGCTGGGAAATTGAAACAGAGGAACTTCATAAAAATGAACAAAGTCGGGAAGATGTTCACTATTTGAATGATAAATAATAGTGTAAAATCATTGTATTACAATGCTTTGTTTGTCTAATAATTCAAAGTGTTTTTTTATATAAACTTTGAAATGGAGTAACAAATGGCAGATTTAATAGGTACAGCAGCAGGTGTTGTGTGGAAATATCTTGATGCAAACGGTGCAAGCAGCGTAACAAAGATCACGAAAGATACAAGCTTAGATGCAAAAGGGGTCCAGCGTGCAATTGGTTGGTTAGCGAGTGAAGATAAACTAACAATTGAAATGAAGGGTCGAACAGAGACTATTTCATTAAAATAATACGCTAGCAATAGATACAAAAAAGGCCTTATAGATTCATTCTATAAGGCCTTTTTTATAACTAAGCTGAACTCTGTATAAGAACAGTCATCCAGCACCTTTATTTCAGCGGCTCTCCGCGTTAGATCTACTTCCAATAGCTGACTATTGCTACGTAAATCTGCCTTGATATCCACTAAAATAAACGTACTGGCTCTATGATTATAGGGTTACTTAGCTGTTTCGACATAGCGTTGTTCATACGTTATTGTAAATTATAATATTGCTGATTATTCTTATCCAAAGTTCAGCTTAACTATTTAAGCTGTTTTTTGAGTGTGAATGCGCCGCGAATATCGCCAAGCTTAAATCCAGTTGCTTGGTCATTAGGATATAGTTCATTCAGTTTTGTGAGGATCTTTGGCTCAATATTACTGCCATGACATGTCAAACAGATCCCAGCCGTTGGGATTGCTTTCATTATGCGAAGTTCATGTTGATCATTTTCTATAATTGCTTCACTGACAAATAATGTTTTGACATCATTACCTTGCTGTTTGCTCGACTCAAATTGGTGAAGGATTTCTTTTTCCCAATCGTCTGCTACATTATTTGGATTACGAACCTTAAGGCTTGTACGAGCAATTTCAAAGCCATATTTCTTAGAAAGTTCTGCTGCAATAGTAGGAGCTACTTGGTTACAAACTGAAATTGCTTCAATGGGGCCGCCTGATTTCATAGCTGCCACAAGAGAACCTTTTAGTGTGCCTGCAAACTCTTTAATTGCAGCTTTACCTTCTTGTGTGAATTGCTCATGCTCATGGGCAAAAACCTGATTAGATAGTAATACGCTTAATAGAAATACAAAATTCTTCATTATCTAGACTCCTTAATCCTTTAAATAGAATGGTTTAGTCAAAAGCATGGCCGGCTTTTTTACCCGCTGCTTTTAACATTTTTGCAAGAGGGCAAAAGCCAGTGAAAGCCGCCTGTAATAAGTTGGCACCAACAAATACAGTTAGCCACATCCATGCGGGATGGTGAATGTTAGAAAGCAGTACGCTGAGTAAAACAATACTGCCGGCAAAGGCGAAAACAAGACGATCAATATTCATGAAAATTCCTTAAATTAGTAATTGCTAATATAGCGCTATGGTACTCCATTTATGAAGCTTGTCAATTTAATAGTGTTTTGGTGGCATCATCGCCTCTGTTGTATGTTAATCTTCCAATCTGAACTTTTCGGCCACACTAACTTTAAGAAGTTATCATAATGACGAATGAATACGATGCCTCGGCCATTGAGGTTTTAAAAGGACTGGAACCGGTACAAAAAAGACCGGGCATGTATACCGATACCACGCGACCTAATCACTTGGCGCAAGAAGTTATTGATAATAGTATCGATGAAGCTGTTGCTGATTATGCAACACAGGTTCATGTGACCTTGCATGCCGACAATTCAATTGAAGTTGTGGATGATGGTCGCGGAATGCCGGTTGATATTCACCCAGAAGAAGGTGTGCCTGGTGTTGAAGTTATCCTCACTCGTTTACATGCCGGCGGTAAGTTTTCAAATAAAAACTATGAATTTTCCGGCGGTTTACATGGTGTAGGTGTGTCGGTTGTAAATGCCTTATCTACTCGCCTTGAAGTTAAAATACGTCGCGATGCGAAAGAGTTTACGATTGCTTTTGAAAATGGTTTAAAAGTAGAAGAACTCAAAGAAATTGGCACAGTAGGTAAACGCAACACGGGAACAACAGTACGCTTTTGGCCTGATGAATCCTATTTTGATTTACCTAAGTTTTTAGTTTCACGATTACGCCATGTTTTAAGAGCGAAGGCAGTCCTTTGTCCTGGTCTTGTCGTGACATTCACAGATTACTCTGGCGATGAAAAAATCGTTGATAAATGGTGTTATGAAGATGGTCTAAATAGTTACCTTAGTTCAATGATGACGGATCAACCTTGTGTGCCAGCACTGCCCTTTGTTGGACAAATAAAAGGTGAAAATGAACAGGTTGACTGGGCATTGATGTGGCAGCTTGAAGGCGGTGAAGAATTAGCAGAAAGTTATGTTAATTTAATTCCTACAGCACAAGGAGGTACGCATGTAAATGGTTTGCGTACGGGGCTTTTAGATGCACTTCGTGAGTTTTGTGAGTTCCGCAGTTTATTACCTCGTGGGGTGAAGTTATCTCCTGAGGATGTATGGACTCAATGTTGTTATGTGTTGTCAGTCAAACTTCAAGATCCACAATTTTCAGGACAAACAAAAGAACGATTATCATCACGACAATGTGCAGGTTTTGTTTCTGGCGCGGTTAAAGATGCCTTTAGCCTATGGTTGAATCATCATACTGAAGAAGGTGAGAAGATTGCTGAATTGGCAATTAGTAGTGCCCAATCACGTTTGAAGCAAGCTAAAAAAGTAGTGCGTAAACGCGTGCAGTCTGGCCCAACCTTGCCAGGTAAATTATCAGATTGTTCTTCCCAAGATGTGACGAGAACAGAACTGTTTTTGGTAGAAGGAGATTCTGCTGGTGGTAGTGCTAAACAAGGTCGTGAGCGAGAGTTTCAGGCCATCATGCCGCTACGAGGAAAGATATTAAACACATGGGAAGTTGATTCTGGTCAAGTACTGGCATCACAGGAAGTGCATGATATTGCGGTTGCTATTGGTGTTGATCCGAGTTCAGATGATTTATCAGGATTGCGTTATGGCAAGATTTGTATTCTTGCCGATGCGGATTCTGATGGTGCTCACATTGCAACGTTGTTATGTGCTTTATTTGTAAAACATTTTAGACCTTTAGTTGAAAATGGGCATATCTGTGTTGCAATGCCGCCTTTGTTTCGAGTCGATGTTGGTAAACAGGTGTTTTACGCATTAGATGATGAAGAGCGCCAAATCATTTTAGATAGAATTGAGAAAGATAAGATTAAAGGCAAGGTGAACGTTCAGCGCTTCAAAGGATTGGGTGAGATGAACCCGCTCCAATTAAGAGAAACAACAATGGCACCCGATACTCGACGATTGATTCGTTTAACAATCGAAGATGAGACTGACAATGGCGATATCAAGAGTACCAGTGAGGCGATGGATAGATTGTTGGCCAAAAAGCGTGCACCAGATAGAAAAGAGTGGTTAGAAGAGCAAGGCGATTTAGCAACTGTTTAATATGAAACGGGATCTGTAAATAATGAGTTCATTAGTCGATGATTTAGAACGTTTACCCGTTCGAGATTTTACTGAAAAAGCGTATTTAGATTATTCAATGTACGTTATTTTGGATCGTGCTTTGCCACATGTTGGTGATGGTTTGAAGCCTGTACAACGTCGTATTATCTATGCCATGTCAGAATTGGGCTTGAGTGCTGCATCAAAGCATAAGAAGTCAGCACGAACAGTGGGTGATGTTTTAGGTAAATACCATCCCCACGGTGATTCAGCATGTTATGAAGCCATGGTCTTGATGGCTCAACCTTTCTCATACAGACATCCATTAATTGATGGACAGGGAAACTGGGGATCGATGGATGATCCTAAGTCATTTGCTGCCATGCGTTACACAGAATCAAAATTAACTGCCTATGCACAAACATTATTGGGTGAATTAGGCCAAGGCACTGTTAATTGGGTGCCTAACTTTGATGGCACGATCAATGAGCCTGAATTATTACCAGCACGTCTGCCGAATATTTTACTTAATGGCGGTAGTGGTATTGCTGTGGGTATGGCGACGGATATCCCTCCTCATAACCTACGTGAAGTTGTTACTGCGTGTTTAAAATTATTAAAAAAACCAAGTACAAAACTTGATGAGTTATTAGAAGACATTCAAGGCCCTGACTTTCCAACGAGTGGTGAGATTGTTTCTCCCCCTGAAGATTTAAGGAAAATATATACCACAGGCCGAGGTAGCGTGCGTCAACGTGCATGTTATACGAAAGAGGGCGATGAACTTATTATTCATGCTTTGCCATACCAAGTGTCGGGTGCAAAAATAATTGAGCAGATTGCGACACAAATGCAAAATAAAAAGCTGCCTATGGTGGCTGATTTACGTGATGAATCTGATCACGAACACCCAGTAAGACTTGTTATTGTTCCACGCTCTAACCGTGTTGATATTGATAGTTTGATGTCACACCTATTTGCATCAACAGATTTAGAAAAAAGCCATCGCGTTAATATGAATATGATTGGCTTAGATGGCCGACCACAGGTTAAAGATTTACGTAGTCTATTATTAGAATGGCTAACGTACCGTACAGAAACTGTTCGTCGCCGTTTGCAATATCGTCTAGACAAAATTATTGATCGCCTCCATGTTTTAGAAGGCTTATTAATTGCTTATCTAAATATTGATGAAGTGATTGCCATTATTCGTAATGAAGATGAACCTAAGCCTGTATTGATGGAACGGTTCGGAATTACGGATCGCCAAGCTGAATCAGTTTTAGAATTGAAATTACGCCACCTTGCTAAATTAGAAGAAATGCGAATTCGCTCTGAAATGGATGAGCTTAATAAAGAGCGAAAAAAATTAGAGTTATTATTGAGTTCAGACACGCGATTAAAAACATTAATCCGTAAAGAACTCGAGGCAGATGCTGAGAAATTTGGTGATGATCGTCGTTCGCAGATTGTTGAGCGTGATGCCGCAAAAGCATTGAGTGAATCAGAATTGTTGCCGACAGAGCCTCTGACTATTGTCTTGTCTGAAAGTGGATGGGTGCGTGCGGCTAAAGGTTATGATGTAGATGCTGAGGCATTAAATTATCGTACCGGTGATCGCTATCTGGCATCAGTTAATGCTCGAAGTAATCAACAAATTGTATTCTTAGATTCTACAGGACGAAGTTACTCTGTTTCTGCACATGCATTGCCTTCTGCTCGTGGACAAGGTGAGCCTTTGAGTGGGCGATTCCAATGTCCAGCTGATGCTCGATTTGTTGCTGTATTAGCAGGAGATATGGATAAACCACTCTTGTTATCAAATACGGCAGGCTATGGTTTTGTGACAAGCTTAGATAACTTACTCGCCAAAAACAAAGCAGGTAAAGCCTTATTTAAGTTGCCAGAAGGTGCCGAAATATTACCTATATTGTGGATTGAAAATAGTGAGACTGACAAGCTTGCTGTCGCTGCAGGTGATGGTCGATTATTAGTGTTCCCAGCAAATGAAATGCCGAACTTAAATAAAGGTAAAGGTGTTCGTTTGATTAATATTCCTCAAGCTCGCTTTACTGCAAAACAAGAATGGTTATATTCAGTGACCGTTATCCCTGAGGAACGTAGTTTGACCTTACATGCAGGTAAACGTCATTTGACGCTAAAACCCGCTGATATCATGCACTACACAGGAGAGAGAGGTAAGCGAGGAAATAAGTTACCTCGAGGGTTGCAAAAAGTGACGAGAGTTGAAGTAGCAAAGCAAGATAAAGGCTAACCCTATCAATGAGGGATAATGAGTCTTAAGGAATAATGAATTCTGCTACTATTAAACCTCAAATTATAATTAAAGTATGAATCGAGTCTTATGACAGAAACTGTTCCCTTAGATCATTTTCAAGTTTCGGTAGTTATGTTGAGAGAGGCAAGTCTGAATCAGTGGGCTGATTATTCATGGTCATTAATTGGATTTATACCTGGCTTATCACAGGAAAAAATAAAGACAAGTGAACAAGCTGGAGAGTTACATATCTGGTCAGATTTGCTGATGACTATTTACCCACTTCATTGTGATTCATATTATTATAATTTAGTATCTGACGAGCCTAAGGCGTATTTAGTCTGTAGTCAGGGAGATGACTTGTCACTGCCTCCTAAACCGCTACTACTCACGGTAGATTATGATGAGGCTGCATCGTATATGGAAACAGGAGAAGCTGTTTTTAGTACGCCTTTACCTGAAGAACTTTGTGTTTGGTTGGAGCAGTTTGTAATGACTTATTATCAGCCAAAAGAACCAAAAAAACGGCGTAGAAAAAAATGGCATGCCACTGAAGAAAAGTCATGACAGATAAGAATGAAGAAGGGTTTATCTCTCGCTGGTCGAGGAAAAAATCAGCAGGTGAGCGCGTTGTTGACGAGGATAAGACTAATGCAATTGAAGAAAATGATTTAGTTGAAGAGTCGTCAGAGTATGAGCAATCACTACCTTTGTGGCAGCAAAAAGAGGTAGAGCCAGAAGCCAAAAAGAAGGCATTATCAGCATTATTTAAACAGCCTGAATTCAGTGAGGTTGATCATATGAATGAATATGATGAAGACTTCACCCGTTTTACTGGCTTAGGTGATATTGTGACTCAAGAAATGAAACGTATGCTTCGCCTAGTAGAAGAAAAAACGCGTCCAAAAGACGATAACATTCAGCCGGATCGTGATACAAAAAATGCACAGAACTCAAATAATGAGAATGTGGAAATAGATAATAATGAGGAAGACAAACTTGCATAAGGCAATACAGGAATCTGGTGAGATTGATATAATGCCGGTTGATCTGGTAGAGTTTAATTCATCGGGTCACATACTTATTCTTGGTCATGCACAACAGGTTTTATCTGTTATTCCACATTTGTCAGGTTTAACAATAAGTGCGGTGGTCACGGGCGATAAGCCGAGTGAAATAAATGATGGCATTGTATTTATTGATGATCGAATTAAGAGCATTGAAGGTTGGCTAGGCGATTTCTCTGTTCAGTTTGATGAGCAACAATTAAAGTTTGACCTGGTTTTGGACTTGTCAGAACAGCCAGTAATAACCGTAGCTGTTTTACCTTTGGGCTATTTTGCTCCTAAAACTGATACTCAAACTTTGGCTGAAGCATTACAACAGTTACCAGACTTAATCGGTACCTTTGATAAACCTCGCTACTTTAATTATAAATCCTCAATCTGTGCTCATTCTCGCAGGCAATTATCGGGTTGTGAGCAATGTATTGATGCCTGCCCTGCTGATGCTATTACGAGCACGAGAGAGTCTGTTACCGTTAACCCATCTTTATGCCAAGGCTGTGGTAGTTGTACAGCTGTTTGTCCATCGGGTGCAATGTCATACGCGCTGCCAACATTAGATGTGAGTCTCAATCGTGCTCGGAAAATGATTCAAACTTGGTTTGAAGTTGCTCCGCAGCCTCCACATATTGTGATTCATGATCTTGACCACGGTCAGTTATTAATCGATAACATGGGAGAAACATTGCCCGCTAATGTGATGACGTTTTCAATTGAGGAAATTGGTGCTTTAGCCATGCCTTTTTGGTTAAGTGTTTTAGCCTATGGTGCCTCTGGCGTTACTGTCTGGGACGCAGGCAGCCATAGCGACCACAATTGGTTAGCGTTACAGCAGGAAATAGATAAAACAAATCAGATGCTGGTGGGCTTGGGTTATGGAGATCACGTAGTTAATTTTTTCTCAGCTAATAATTTTCCACAATTAGTTTCTCACTTATCAAGCACCAGTAAATTAAATGGACTGCAGGCTGCAACATTTGCAGGCTTAGATGAAAAACGCAGAATGATTAGTATAGCTTTAGATCATTTACAAAAGCATGCGCCCGCAAAGGTTGAGGTATTAACATTAAATTCAAATGCTGCTTTTGGTGAGATTCAAGTCAATACGCAGGCGTGTACTTTATGCCACTCATGTGTGTCAGTATGTCCTGTTGGTGCCGTATTAGATGGTGTTGATCAGCCTCAATTGAATTTTATCGAAGATCTCTGTGTGCAATGTGGCCTATGTGAAACCGCATGTCCTGAAGATGCCATTGATTTAGTACCTCGTTATTTATTTAATCGTGAGCAGGCTCGCAAGGTCCGAGTATTGCACGAAGAAGCAATATTTAACTGTATCAGTTGTGATAAGCCATTTGCGACTAAGAAAATGATTGATACGATGACTGAAAAGCTAAAAGGCCATGCCATGTTTCAAGGTGAAGCATTGGAACGATTGAAGATGTGTGAAGACTGTCGAGTCAAAGCAATGTTTAAAGATGGTCGAGGGTGATAAAAAATGAGTGATGAAAATAAAATCTGGCGAGCACAGACTTATGCATTATTGGCTAATCTGTTTTCACAAGCACCAAATCAAGTTTTATTAGACCATATCGCTGCTATTGAAGTGACAGAGCCAGAAAGTCCGATGGGCAAACAATGGGCTAATTTAGTCGCTATTGTAAATAAAGCAGATATGTCTACGCTTGAAGCTGAATACCAAATACTCTTCATCGGTGTCACACATGGTGAATTAATTCCTTATGGGTCTTATTATCAAACAGGATTTTTGATGGAGGAACCTTTAGCTGAGTTAAGAGCTGATCTCAGTAAGTTGGGATTAGTGAAACATGAAGATGCCGCTGAACCAGAAGACCATGTCTCAGCACAGTGTGATGTGATGAGGTTGATCTTAATGGCAGAAGGCACACCGATTGTGACAGATAAGGAGTTTTTCCTTCATCATTTAAAACCTTGGATAATTAATTTCTTCACAGATTTAGCAGCTACTAAGAGTAGTGATTTTTATCGAGTGGTTGGAGAGTTCGGCAAGGTGTTTATAAATATGGAGTTGAGTGAGTATCGATAAAGATATGCCCCCAAATTTAGTCTTGCTCATAAAGCTAATGTGAGCGATACTTTACACTGAGTATCTAGATATAGAACCACATTAAAATAAGGGTTTTATATGGCATTTTATTAGGAAAATAGCATGGCAGATGTAGCAAAAATCGCTAGGCGAGAATTTTTAGGCAAGTTAACAGCCACTATCACTGGAACTGCTACCTTAGCTACGGCCTCATCACTTGTTCAAGCCTCACCCATTGAAGCGCCCACAGTAGAAGTGAGTGACAGAAGTAAATCTAAAGGTTATCAACGTACAGAGCATATTGATACCTACTATCACCTTGCAGACTTTTAAGAATTATTTATGAAATTAACTAAACGACATTCTGCATCAAATACGACAAAGTCAGGCGTTGATCGTCGGGCCTTTATAAAAGGATCTGGTATCGCTGTAAGTGGTGCTGCTTTTATGTCTTTACTGCCACCGGCAATGATACAAAAGGCCGACGCTTCAGAAAGTTCACGTCATAGCTATGACGAAGGTGACATCAAAAAAGTTCGTAGTGTATGTAGCCACTGTAGTGTGGGTTGTGGTGTTGTCGCCGAGGTGCAAAATGGTGTTTGGATCGGTCAAGAACCGAGTTTTGAACATCCATTCAATCTAGGTTCACACTGTGCTAAAGGCGCCTCATTACGTGAGCATGGTCACGGTGATAAACGACTAAAATATCCAATGAAAAAAGTTGCAGGAAAATGGCAACGAGTTTCTTGGGAGCAAGCTATTGAAGAAATCGGTGACAAAATGTTATCGATTCGTGAACAATCAGGCCCCGACTCAGTATATTGGTTAGGCTCTGCAAAACATAATAATGAACAAGCCTATTTATTCCGTAAGTTTGCCGCTTTATGGGGTACAAATAATGTCGATCATCAAGCGCGAATTTGTCATTCGACAACCGTTGCTGGTGTAGCAAATACATGGGGCTACGGCGCCATGACAAATTCATATAATGATATTCACAATTCTAAAGCCGTGTTTATTATTGGGGCTAATCCAGCTGAGGCGCATCCGGTATCACTACAGCATATTTTCCGTGCAAAAGAGAAAGGTGCACCGATTATTGTTGTTGACCCCCGTTTCACAAGAACAGCGGCACATGCTGATCAACATATTAGCATTCGCCCAGGGTCTGATGTTGCCTTTGTTTGGGGTATGTTATGGCATATCTTTAAAAATGGTTGGGAAGATCAAGAATTTATTAATCAACGTGTTTACGGTATCGATGAGATTCGTAAAGAAGTGGCTAAATGGACACCCGATGAAGTTGAACGTGTAACAGGTGCAAAAGAAGCGGATGTATTAAAAGCAGCTCAAACAATGGCTGAACATCGCCCCGGCACCTTTATTTGGTGTATGGGTGGAACACAACATACAACCGGTAATAACAATACTCGCGCTTATTGTATCTTCCAGCTAGTACTCGGCAATATGGGCGTGTCAGGCGGTGGTACTAATATCTTCCGTGGTCATGACAATGTGCAAGGGGCAACCGATTTAGGTGTGTTGTCACATACTTTACCTGGTTATTACGGATTGTCTACAGGTGCGTGGAAACATTGGTCCAAAGTGTGGGACCTTGATTATGAATGGGTGAAAAACCGCTTTGATCAAGGCTCTTATGAAGAATCGGCTGGTAAAGCTGCAAGCCCAATGAATACCAAAGGTATTCCTGTTTCTCGTTGGATTGATGGTGTTTTAGAAGATAAAGACAATATTGCTCAAAACGACAATGTTCGGGCAATGGTGTTGTGGGGACATGCTCCAAATAGTCAGACACGTGGTCCTGAAATGAAATCGGCGATGGAAAAACTCGACTTAATGGTTGTCGTTGATCCTTATCCTTCAATTTCAGCAGTATTGAGTGACCGCCAAGATGGCTTGTATTTATTGCCTGCTTCAACACAATTTGAAACTTATGGTTCATTGAGTTCATCAAATCGCTCAATGCAATGGCGCGATAAGATCATTGAACCTTTGTTTGAATCAAAACCTGATCACGTGATCATGCATAAGTTTGCGACTAAACTTGGCTTTGCAGATCAGTTATTCAAACATATTAAAGTGAATGGCGAAGAGCCATTGATTGAAGATATTACCCGTGAAATCAATAAAGGTATGTGGACGATTGGTTATACCGGTCAAACACCTGAACGCTTGAAGTTACAAGCGGCAAATTTACATACTTTTAACAAAACCACATTGAAAGCCGAAGGTGGCCCATGTGATGGTGAATATTATGGTTTACCTTGGCCTTGTTGGGGTACTGCCGATATGAAACATCCGGGTACGCCATTGCTATATGACACCAGTAAATCAGTTGCAGAAGGTGGTTTGACCTTCCGTGCTCGTTTTGGTGTCGAACATGATGGTGAAAACCTATTAGCAGAAGGTTCATTCTCAGCGGGTTCTGAGATTGAAGATGGTTATCCAGAATTTACAGCTGATATGTTGAAAAAACTGGGCTGGTGGAATGACTTAACTGCACAAGAAAAGATTGCTGCAGAAGGTAAAAACTGGAAGACCGATTTATCAGGTGGTATTCAACGTGTTGCAATTAAACATGGTTGTGCACCATTTGGTAATGCTAAAGCACGTGCTGTTGTTTGGCAGTTCCCTGATCCTGTGCCAATTCATCGTGAAGCTTTATATACCAACCGTCGTGATTTAGTTGAAAAATACCCAACTTATGAAGATAGACGTAGTTTCTACCGTCTGCCAACACGTTATGGTTCGATTCAGGCACAAGATTTTAGTAAAGACTATCCACTCATTATGACCAGTGGTCGTTTGGTTGAATATGAAGGTGGTGGTGAAGAAACTCGCTCAAATCCATGGCTTGCTGAATTACAACAAGATATGTTTGTTGAGATTAACCCTGCTGATGCCAATGATGCGGGTGTGAAACATGGCGAACAGGTTTGGGTTGATGGTCCTGAAGGTGGTGAAATAAAAGTGATGGCTTTTGTCACACCTCGAGTAGGACGTGGCGTTGTCTTTATGCCATTCCATTTTGGTGGTCATTACCAAGGAAAAGACTTGCTGGATAAATATCCTCAAGGTACGGCACCGTATGTGCGAGGTGAGTCTTGTAATACTGTATTTACCTACGGTTATGACTCAGTAACTCAAATGCAAGAGACTAAAGTATCTCTTTGCCGAATTCGTGCGGTATAGGGGATAGATATGGCTAAAATGAAGTTTTTGTGTGATGAAGAACGCTGCATCGAATGTAACGCCTGTGTCACGGCATGTAAAAATGAGCATGAAGTTCCTTGGGGTGTAAACCGTCGTCGTGTTGTAACTTTAGATGATGGTCAGCCGGGTGAAAAATCTATTTCAGTTGCTTGTATGCATTGTACTGATGCACCTTGTCAGGCTGTGTGTCCGGTAGATTGTTTTTATACCACTGAAGATGGCGTTGTATTACACGATAAAGATATGTGTATCGGTTGTGGTTATTGTTTTTATGCCTGCCCATTTGGCGCGCCACAATACCCTCAAGAAGGGGCTTTTGGTTCTCGAGGCAAGATGGATAAATGTACTTTCTGTGCTGGTGGCCCAGAAGAAGATCATTCTCATGAAGAGATCGAAAAATACGGTCGTAACCGTTTAGCTGAAGGTAAGTTACCTTTATGTGCTGAAATGTGTTCGACTAAATCATTGCTCGCAGGTGATGGCGATGTGGTTTCTGAATTATTCCGTAACCGTGTTGTACGTCGTCAAGGTCGTCAAGAAGCATGGGGCTGGGATACAGCGTATAACGTCAAATGATGAAATATCTGTTTATAGTACTTTTAACGTTGAGCTTGTCGGCTTGTTATGAAGATAGCGATGTTACCTTGCATCAAGCTGGCGTCTATAAAGGCAAGCTTGATACACATAGTCAAACTGCTGAACAACGCGGGGCCATTTTGGCTAAACGTTTTGGCCAAGTTCAAACGGATCGCTAATGTCTAATACAAGCTCCTTAACTAGACGTAAAAAGATGATGACCTGGACAGGTATCATGATGTTATTGGCAATATTTCTGTTACCAATGACGGGGTATATCTCAACTGGTTTCGCTACAGCTGCTAGTGACGAACAAGTAGAAGCAACAAACCCAAAATCAGATTACTGGCGCCAAGTTAGAGATAACACTACAGGTTACTCAGCCGTTAAAGGCCGTGAAACCAATGAGTTGATTCAAGGCTCTGGTCAAAATTGGCGTCAATTACGTAATGGACCTATCGCACAGTATGGTAGCTGGTTATTGGGTTTAATGTTGGCAGTATTAGCTGTTTTCTATTTATGGCGTGGCGAGATTAAACTCAGTCATCCTCGTACAGGTAAAACAGTAGAACGCTGGACGTTAAAAGAGCGCCGACTGCATTGGCTTACAGCCATTTTGTTTGTCATATTAGCCGTCACAGGTTTAAGTCTCCTATACGGTCGCTTGGTCTTAATACCTCTACTTGGACATCATGGTTTTGCCAGTTATGCTGAGATAGCTAAGTGGACGCATAATATCTTAGGCCCTGTATTTATGGTCGGCTTGTTATCAATGATGTTTAACTGGTTCAAACTGAACTTCTTTAACAAAGTTGATCTGCAATGGATGAAAGAGTTTGGCGGCATGATTGGTAATAAACATCCCTCAGCAGAAAAACTAAATGCTGGTGAAAAGATGTGGTTCTGGTCTTTAGTCATGATGGGGCTAGCGTTATGTTTTACTGGTTTGGTTCTCGATTTCCCTAATTTTGACCAACAGCGTGAAGTGATGCAAATTTCACACTTAATCCATGTTATTACAGCGCTAGGTCTTGTTGCCTTTTCATTTGGCCATATTTATATTGCAACGATAGGTACCGAAGGCGCCTTAGAAGGAATGGTGTCGGGCCATGTTGATACAGCTTGGGCTGAGCAGCATCATGATCTATGGTTGAAAGAGCTGGAAGAGAATGCGTCTGTAGATAAATAATACGTTGATCTAGATCAGTAAATAGCTGGATTGAATATTCGAGTACTGGGGAATATGCTATGCTGAACTCATCTTAAAGAGGAGTCAGTAATGCCATTAACACACCACCCATTAACGAAAGAATTTCCAGAATATAAAGAACAAATTCACGCACTAAAATCGAGCAATAATTATTTCCATCATTTGATGGAGCGCTATGAAGCGATTGATAAACAAATTTATAGAATTCAAAGTGGTGAAGAGCCAACAAGTGATGATTATGTAAATCGCTTAGGAAAAGAAAGGCTTTCTATGAAAGACGAGCTCAGAGATATAGTTATACAAAACAGTTAATTACTTGTTTTATTCATATTAAAGCGAAGTAAACCAAGACCACCAAATAGTCCCTATTCGGTGGTCTTTTGCTGTATAGGCTTTGTACTTGGAAATGTTTGCGGTTTCAATCCTCGCATATGACTTCACAATTGGTTCTAGGCATGATATTTTCATCTATTAAGCTAATAAATAGTGGCACCAAGTTGGTGCTCAATAAACGTCTAAAGAGAGAATTATAGATGAGCAAGCAGGAAATCAGTGCTCGTAAAGCGGGTAATAAACTGAAGTTACCAAGAGCTGTGGGCAAAGGCAGACAAGTTGATCCTAAAGCTTTGGCAGAAGTTCAGGCTTTATTAGGTGAAGAATCAAGACAAAAAGATCTATTGATTGAGCATTTGCATAAAATTCAGGACGCTTATCAGCACATCTCTGCCGCTCATTTAGTGGCTTTAGCTCGTGAGATGAAACTGTCTAAAGCAGAGGTTTATGAAGTCGCTACTTTTTATCATCACTTTGATGTGGTTAAAGAGGGCGAGACGCCACCTCCAGCACTGACTGTTCGTGTCTGTGAATCTTTAACCTGTGAAATGAAGGGTGCTCAAGATTTAATTAGCTCATTAGAAGATGGCATGGGCGATGGTGTTCGAGTGCAAAGAGTGCCATGTATTGGTCGTTGTGACAAAGCGCCTGTTGCTGTAGTCGGCATGAATCCAATTGAGGATGCTGATGTTGCTAAGGTTGAAGCGGCTGTTAAAAGCAACGCGATAGAAGCTGAAACCATTAAACCTATCGACTACGATTCTTATATAGAAAAAGGTGGTTATAGCACCTACCAGCTATGTGTTAATGGTGCTTACAATGTGGACAAAGTGCTGGATGCAATGGATGATTCTGGTTTACGTGGTCTAGGTGGTGCGGGTTTCCCTGCCGGACGTAAATGGCGAATTGTACGTGGCATGCCAGAGCCAAAATTAATGGCCGTTAATATTGATGAAGGTGAGCCCGGTACTTTTAAAGATAAATACTATTTAGACCGTGATCCACATTGTTTCTTAGAAGGTACATTGATTGCTGCTTGGGCCGTAGGCATTAATGATATCTATATTTATCTTCGTGATGAATATGCTGCGATCAGACAAAGTTTAGAACAAGAAATTGCTAAGTTAAAAGCTAATCCCCCTGTAGAACGATTACCTGAAATACATTTACGCCGTGGTGCGGGTGCTTATATTTGTGGTGAAGAATCAGCTATGATTGAGTCGATCGAAGGTAAACGTGGTATGCCACGTCTTCGTCCACCTTTTGTTGCTGAAGTCGGTTTGTTTGGTAGACCAACATTAGAACATAATATGGAATCACTCTATTGGGTTCGAGATATTCTAGAGAAAGGTCCTAGTTGTCTGACCGACCATGGTAGAAATGGTCGTGTAGGTTTACGTTCATTTTCTGTTAGTGGCCGTGTAAATAAACCGGGTGTTCACCTTGCTGATGCAGGGATCAGTATGAAAGAATTGATTGAAGAATACTGTGGTGGCATGATCGATGGACATGAATTTTATGGTTACTTCCCTGGTGGTGCTTCGGGCGGTATCTTGCCAGCATCAATGGGTGATATTCCATTAGATTTCGATACTTTAAATGAATATGGTTGTTTTATTGGTAGTGCAGCGATAGTTGTATTCTCTGATCAAGATAGCGCACGTAAATTAGCTGTGAACGCGATGAAATTCTTTGAAGAAGAATCGTGTGGTCAATGTACTCCATGTCGCGTCGGTACTGCTAAAGCCGTTACTTTGATGGAAAAAGATAAATGGGATGAAGATTTGTTAGAAGAGTTATCAGACGTGATGATTGATTCTTCAATTTGTGGTTTAGGCCAAGCAGCTCCAAACCCAGTTCGCAGTGTAATGAAATATTTCCCTGAAGAATTAACAAAATCAGGGGCGAAATAATGGCGATTAATTTCACTTTAAATGGTGAGGAAGTAGTTGCACAACAAGGTGAAACATTACTAGATGTAGCCAAACAAAACGATATTGATATTCCACATCTTTGTTATTCAGATAGACAGGGCAGCGATGGCAACTGCCGAGCCTGTGTTGTTGAAATTGATGGAGAACGTGTATTAGCACCATCTTGTTGTCGAGCGCCAACAGAAGGTATGACAGTTCAATCGAATAGTGATCGTGCTGTTAAATCACAGAAAATGGTCGTTGAACTACTTAAATCTGATGTATCAGAAAAACCGCATACTTTGAATTCAGAATTAGATTATTGGGCAACTAAGTTAGATATTGGTTTACCTCGTTTTGATGCACGTCATCAAGCTGAAGCTGATAATTCACATCCAGCTATTGCTGTGAATATGGATGCTTGTATTCAATGTACTCGTTGTGTTCGTGCTTGCCGTGAAGAGCAAAATAACGATGTTATTGGTTTAGCATTACGTGGCACACATACTCAAATTGTCTTTGATCTTGATGATCCTATGGGTGAGAGTAGCTGTGTAGCCTGTGGTGAGTGTGTTGAAGCTTGCCCAACTGGCGCCTTAATGCCTGCCAATGATGTGGGTATGGTTGAACCTGATCGTAAAGTAGAATCTGGCTGTCCATTCTGTGGTGTTGGTTGTCAAATGACGTATAACGTTAAAGATGACAAAATTATTTCGGTTGAAGGTCGTGATGGACCATCAAACAAAGGGCGACTATGTGTTAAAGGTCGTTATGGCTTTGATTATGTTCACCATCCACACCGTTTAACGAAGCCATTAATCCGCCGTGATGATGCACCGAAATCAGCTGAGTTCTCAATGGACCCAAATGATGTTGATAAAATTTTCCGTGAAGCAACATGGGAAGAAGCATTGGATGTCGCTGCGAATGGCTTTAATAAGATCCGTGATGAACAAGGTCCTAACGCTTTAGCAGGTTTTGGTAGTGCTAAAGGGAGTAATGAAGAAGCTTACTTATTCCAAAAATTAGTGAGAACAGGTTTCAAAACCAATAATGTCGATCACTGTACGCGTCTTTGTCATGCTTCATCGGTTGTCGCATTGCTAGAATGTTTGGGCTCTGGTGCGGTATCAAATCCAGTTTCAGATGTTGAAAAAGCAGAAGTGATTGTTATCATCGGTTCTAACCCGACAGTTAATCATCCCGTAGGTGCAACATGGATGAAAAATGCCATGCGTCGCGGCACGAAATTGATTTTAATGGATCCTCGTTCAACAGAGTTATCACGTCAAGCAACACATCATGTAGCATTTAAACCGGGTAGTGATGTACCCATGTTGAATGCGATTATGCATACGATTATTGAAGAAGACTTAATTGATCCAAACTTCATTGCCGAGCGTACTGAAGGTTTTGAGGCGATGAAAGATCACCTGAAATCTTATACTCCTGAAATGATGGAACCTATCTGTGGCGTCCCTGCAGATACGCTGAAACAAGTTGCTCGATTGTATGCCACATCACAAGGTTCAATGATCTTGTGGGGTATGGGGGTTTCTCAGCATGTGCATGGTACTGATAATGCCCGCTGTTTGATTTCTCTGGCTTTAATGACAGGGCAAATTGGTCGTCCAGGAACAGGTTTACATCCACTACGTGGCCAAAATAATGTACAGGGCGCATCAGATATGGGCCTAATCCCAATGGTATTCCCTGATTACCAGCCTGTGAACGATCCAAAATCACATGCTTATTTTGAAGAGTTATGGGGCTGTGAGTTAGATAATAATCCTGGTTTAACTGTTGTGGAAATCATGCATGCTATTCATGCCGGTGATTTAACGGGACTCTATGTGCAAGGTGAAAACCCTGCGATGTCCGATCCTGATGCTAATCATGCTCGTCAATCTATGTCTGAATTACAGCATATGGTTGTACAAGATATCTTCTTAACAGAAACAGCTTATTTAGCAGACGTTGTATTGCCGGCCTCAGCCTATTCAGAGAAGACGGCTACTTTTACCAATACAGATAGATTAGTTCAGTTGGGTCGACAAGCTGTACCGCCACCGGGTGATGCACGCCAAGACTTGTGGATTATTCAAGAAATGGCTCGTCGTTTGGGTCTAGATTGGAATTATAAAGATTCTCAAGAAGTATTTGAAGAAGTTCGTAAAGCTGTGCCAACAATGGCTGGTATGACATGGCAACGTTTAGAAAATGAAGGTTCAATCGTTTATCCATGTTTGAATGAAGGGGATCCCGGTGACGATGTCATCTTCACTGATAGCTTTGAGCGTGATAATGGTTTAGGTAAATTTGTACCGGCTGATATTGTGCCGCCGGCAGAACGCCCTGATGCAGAATATCCTTTTGTATTGATAACAGGCCGAATGCTTGAGCATTGGCATACAGGTTCAATGACACGTCGTTCTAATGTATTAGATGCTCTTGAGCCAGAAGCAGTGGCAACGATTAACCCAATTAGTTTAGATGAGATGGGCGTTGAACCTGGTGAGATGATTACTTTATCAACTCGCCGTGGTGAGATTTCGATGATTGCTCGTGCTGATGAAGCTGTACCAACTGGTGCGGTCTTTATGGCATTTTGTTATTACGAAGCTGCTGTTAATAAGCTGTCGAATGCTGCTCTTGATCCTTCGGCAAAAATACCGGAGTTCAAATACTGTGCTGTTAAAGTAACACCTGGTGGTGAATCTATGCAGTTCCATAGTTATGGCGGTGGTCAATCTGATAACCAACTGATGTAAAACATAGAAAGCCAGTTTAAATTGTAGTTTCGTCATCCTCGCGTATGCGGGGATCTATGGGCCGTGAATATATCCGCTATCGTTGGATTCCCGCCTACGCGGGAATGACAGGGTTATTTAAACTTACCTAGCTGTTCAATGACCACAGGGTTTTATACCTGATTCAAATGGAAAGTGAGTCAATGCCGTTAAATAAGCCTACTGCTGAGATACAGACATATCAGGATACTGATTGTGATATTGCGCTTAAAAGTCAGGGCTGTTGGACTGTTAATGCCATTCACAATGTCGTCGAACCATTAGCTGATTTTTGCCAAACGTATAAAAACTGCACAGTGCTGTGGGATGTCTCTGCTATCGAGGAGATAGACTCAGCAGGTATGATGCTATTTATTAAGTATTATGATGCACTGCTTGCTAATCACTGTTCTGTGACGTTACAAGGTGCGACAGAGAAGCATGAGCGACTTTATACCCTATTACGCAAGCATATTGTTAGCTCTTCACCTAAAACGAATATACCACTAAACCAGCGTATTCTTTTGCCATTTAATTATTTAGGCAAATGGGCAATGGGCTTAGTGACGGAATTGATATTATTTATGTCATTTTTTGGTGAAAGCTCACTGGTTTTCTTTAAGTCATTGTTACATCCATCAAGTATTCGTTATGCCGCTATTGTGAAAAATATTGAAGAAGCAGGCTTACGGGCACTTCCTATTGTGGCATTAACAAGTTTCTTGATTGGTATTGTTATAACTTATCAGGGTGCTGTTCAGTTAGAGAAGTTTGGCGCTAATATATTTATCGTTGAAATGATCAGCATTTCTGTCACCAGAGAGTTAGCGCCACTTATTACAGCTATTGTCGTTGCTGGTCGCACAGGTTCATCATACACAGCACAATTAGGTGTGATGAAAATAACAGAAGAAATGGATGCCATGAGAACAATGGGTTTTAATCCTCATCATTTCTTGGTCATACCACGAGTGTTAGCTTTGATAATTGCCCTACCTTTATTAGTTTTCTTCGCTGATATTATTGGCATTCTCGCTGGCATGCTAATTTCTGAGATTCACTTACAATTATCATTTGCTGAGTTTTTACATCGCCTGCAGAATGTCTTAGATGTGAAACAAGTGTGGATTGGCATCATCAAAGCCCCTTTCTTTGCCATATTGATTGCGATGGTTAGTTGTTACCGTGGTTTTCAGGTTGAGAAAAATTCCGATAGCATAGGACGTTACACAACGATAAGTGTGGTTAATGCAATTTTCTTAGTTATTGCCTGTGATGCCTTATTCTCAGTGCTCCTAACGGAGCTTGGCATATGAGTGAACCTATGATTACGGTGAAAAACATAGTCACTCAATTTGGTGACAATCTAGTTCACGATGGGGTGAACCTTCATATTAATCAGGGTGAAATATATGGTTTATTAGGTGGTAGCGGCTCTGGAAAATCAACCTTATTAAAAGAAATGATATTGTTGCTACAACCTCAGTCAGGAGATATCAATATTCTCGGCCAGAGCATTATTAATAGCACTGAGAGTGAAAGAGACTTCTTACGCCAACAGTGGGGGATTTTATTTCAAAATGGTGCACTATATTCATCTCTAACAGTGGCAGAAAATATTGCGATTAGTCTTAAAGAATATACCGATATACCCATAACGTTGATCAATGATATAGTCAGAATGAAAATTGATATGGTTGGATTACCATCACATGTTAAAGATTTATATCCAGCTGAATTAAGTGGCGGCATGGTGAAACGTGCCTCATTGGCTCGAGCCTTAGCACGCGATCCAAAGTTACTCTTTTTGGACGAGCCAACCTCGGGTTTAGACCCTATTGGTGCAGAAGCCTTTGATCAACTGATACTCGAACTTCGAGCAATGTTAGATTTAACGGTTGTGATGGTGACACATGATTTGGACTCAATATGGAATACAGTGGATCGATTAGCGGTGCTAGCCGGTAAAAAAGTGGTTGCTGAAGGGAGGCTAACTGAGGTTTGTCAGAACCCTCATCCAGAAATAAAAGCGTTTTTTGGAGGCAAGCGAGGACAAGCGAGAATGCAAAATGGAAAGTAAACTTAACTATACACTTGTGGGAATATTTGTTGCTTCATTGTTAGCAGGTCTAATAGCATTTGTTTATTGGCTAGAAAAACATGAGGGTAGCCAGCAATATGACTATTATCATGTCTATATGACTGAATCAGTATCAGGTTTAAGTACTGATGCATCAGTAAAATATTTGGGTGTTGATGTAGGTTCAGTAATAGATATTGATATCAATCCTAATAACTCTGAGCAGGTTCAGTTATTGCTCGAAATTAGACAGGGCATCCCTGTTAAGTTAGATACAAAAGCAACACTTAGGTTCTATGGGGTGACAGGTTTAGCCTTTATGGAGCTAATGGGTGGAGGTAATGATTCTCCCTTACTCAAACAAGGTGAAACTGCCGATATTCCCATCATTCAAGAATCAGCGTCAACATTCTCTAATATCGAAAAAACCTTAAATTCTCTTGCTAGCAATTCGGCTGATGTTTTAGAAAAAATTGATCGTTTATTAAGCACAGATAATTTAAATAATGTGAATGATATTTTAGTGGAAACAAAGTCTCTACTTGCAGCGTTAAGCAAGCAACAGCCGCAAATTAGTCATTTGCTTGATACTGGAGTTGCTGCAGGGAAAAGTATTGATGATGCCTTTAAGCAGGTTACTCTTGCTGCAGATAGTGTTGCGGCAATGACCAAAGCACTAGAGAAAAATGGCAATATTATGGAAATACAATTTGGTCAGACATTAGCTGAAATTGATTCAGCTTCAAATAGTGTTGAGAAAATGGCCGATAGTTTTAATCATAATTATGCTGATATTGGTCAGGAGATAAGTGGTGAAGTAGAACATAGCCTCGTTTTATTTAGACAATTGCTTTATCAAATGGATAGCTTGGTTGTTGAGCTGCAAAGAACTGCGAGAAATATTGATGATAGCCCTAGTGATTTGTTATTTAAGCGTAGTCAGCCTAAATTAGGACCAGGAGAGGAGGCGAAAGGTGGGAAATAAATTACTCAGTGTTTTGATTTTCATAGCGATGAGTTTGGCAGCAGGGTGCAGCATCATTAACCCAGAATCAAGTCAAGCTATCGAGGTTTATACACTATCTCCAATTTCATCAGTGACAGGAATTTCAGCAGAAAACAAAGCTGATAATGCTGTGGTATTAGCACTTTCGCCACTTCGTAGCTCACGAGCTTTGATGAGCTCAGATATTATTTATAGAGATAGCCAATATGGTTATAACAGCTATGCCTATAGCCGGTGGAATGATAGTCCTGCTAAATTAGTAGAAATCGTCTTACAGCAAGCATTGTCTCAAAATCACTCTATTTCAGTGGTGATACCTAGAGATCTCTCACCAGCAGATTTATCATTAGAAACGACTTTATTAGATTTTAGTCACCATATTCAAAATAGTGATACCTCGATGGGACGGGTCGCACTGCGAGTCTATTTGATTGATAGTCAGACCAAGGCGATATTGGCGAGCGAAGAGTTTTCAGCACAAGTGTTGGCTGCGCCAAGAAATGCTCAAGGAGCGACTGTTGCACTTAATCAGGCGAGTAATCTCGTCGTTGATGAGTTAGACATTTGGTTAGAAAGAACTATTTCTAACTTTTTAGAAAAGTAACACTTCATCGAGCAAGTCTTTATCTACTATTCCTGCTAATATATACAGATTTTATGCGTGTTCTTTGAGAGTTATTTTTAAATAATGAAAATCTTGATCAGTAATGATGATGGTTATATGGCCGAAGGCATTAAAGCCTTAGCTGAAGCAATGTCGAGTCTTGGCGATATTACCGTTGTGGCGCCAGATCGTAATCGGAGTGGTGCGAGCAACTCTTTAACCTTAGAAAACCCTTTACGAGTTAACAAGTTAGATAATGGTGTTTACCGTGTTGAAGGTACGCCGACAGATTGTGTCCATTTAGCGATTACAGGTTTGTTAGATGATGAACCCGACATGGTTGTTGCAGGCATTAATGCCGGTGCAAATTTAGGTGATGATGTCCTATATTCGGGAACAGTTGCCGCTGCGATAGAAGGGCGGTTTTTAGGATTGCCAGCAGTAGCGATATCTTTAAATGGCCATACTGCAACCCACTATGAAACAGCAGCATGGGCAGCGAAAAAACTAGTTGCCCAATTACTGGCTTCATCGCTACCCGCTGATACGATTTTGAATATTAATGTACCTGATTTACCGATTGAAGAAATCACGGGCTTTGAAAGTACACGTTTAGGACGCCGTCATAAGGCTGAACCGGTTATTAAAGAACTAGATCCTCGAGGCCGGGCAATGTATTGGGTTGGGCCTGCCGGTGAAGAAGAAGATGCAGGACCAGGTACTGACTTTGATGCGATTCGTCGTGGAGCAGTATCAGTAACACCCTTACAAATTGATTTAACGCATTATGATGCCATTGATGGTGTAGCTAATTGGTTACAGGGAGTATCCAAGTGACACCTAATCAGCGTGGCATAGGCATGACATCACAACGGACACGTGACAGATTAATTATGCGTCTGAAAGAGCAGGGTATCGAGAGTACAGATGTATTATCTGTCATGAAGGACTTGCCACGTCATTTATTTGTTGATGAAGCCTTGGCAAGCCGTGCTTATGAAGATACGGCATTACCTATTGGACATGGTCAAACCATTTCTCAACCGTTTATTGTTGCCAAAATGACAGAAGTTTTGCTGCAAGGCATAACTAAAGATAAAGTGTTAGAAGTTGGCACAGGCTCAGGTTATCAGACAGCAGTCCTATCTCGTCTCGTAGATAGAGTGTTTAGTGTTGAGCGAATTTCGCCATTACAAAACCAAGCACGAGAACGTTTTTATCAATTAAAGTTTAATAATATTAAGCTTAAACATAGTGATGGTAGTTGGGGCTGGGAAGAAAATGCACCTTACGATGGCATTATTGTGACCTGTGCTCCCGAAGAAGTACCACAAGAGTTACTAAGGCAGTTGGCTCCTGGTGGGCGATTAGTTATTCCTGTTGGTGGCAGTTCTGGCCAATCATTACGAGTCATTGATCGTAACGGTAATACGTTTGAAGAGACAGAATTAGAAGCCGTGAGTTTTGTTCCACTATTGTCAGGGCAAATTTAGTGGGATTATTTTCTGCATTATATGGACGTGTTATGCAATGGTCTCGACATCAATATGCAACAGTTTGGTTAGCCTTAGTTAGTTTTACCGAGTCTTCTTGTTTTTTAATTCCGCCAGATGTCATGCTGGCGCCGATGTCTTTAGCCAAACCTCATAAAGCATGGTTTTATGCAGGTTTAACAACAGTCGCATCAGTATTAGGTGGTTTGTTTGGTTATCTTATTGGCGCTTATGCATTTCAATTTATTGAACCGTGGTTACATTCATTAAACTATATGCATGCCTATCACACAGCCGAAGCTTGGTTTCAGCAGTGGGGCTTTTGGGCTATCTTTTTAGCTGGTTTCACACCTATTCCTTATAAGATATTCACCATTGCATCTGGCGCATTAGGAATGGCACTTATTCCTTTTGTTGTTGGCTCTACAATTGGTCGTGGAATGCGTTTCTTTTTGGTTGCAGGGCTTATGCGTTGGGGGGGCGAACGCTTAGAAGCCAAACTACATACTTGGATTGATCGCATTGGCTGGGCGACAATTATCGTGGTTACTGTGGCATATTTTTTATTTAAATAAATGATGAGAATTCTACTCGTATTTTGCATATTGCTATTAACTGCCTGTGGAGGTGGTCAGGCGGTTGCTCCTATAGGGAGTTATGGTAAGGCGAGTAAGGCTAAAGTTAGCCAAACTAAAGCACCCTATAGTTATAAGGTACGCAAGGGCGACACACTATATTCAATTAGTTGGCGTTATGGGATGGACTATAAAACGCTCGCTAAAATAAATAATATCCGTTCACCTTACAATATTTATATTGGCCAGAAATTACGCTTTAAGTCGACTAGAAAGTCGATCCAAACGACTAAGAAGAAAACAACAACGACCAAGAAAGTTACAACAAATAAGACCGTTAAAAAGAAAACCACATCGACTTGGGCTACAAATCAATCTGTAGCATGGCGATGGCCAACAAAAGGTAAAGTCATCTCAACTTACTCTAAAAGTGCGGCTGGCCGAAAAGGCATTAATATAGCTGGAAAATCAGGACAGCAAATCATTTCAGCCGCGGCAGGTAAGGTTGTATACAGTGGTAATGGTTTAGCAAGGTATGGAAATTTACTGATCATTAAACATAATGATGTGTATTTGAGTGCTTATGCTCATAATAAAAAATTATTGGTTAAAGATGGCCAATGGGTAAAAGCAGGACAAAAAATTGCTACCTTAGGGCGAACAGGAACACAACGAGATCAACTTCATTTTGAAATTAGACGAAATGGTAAACCTATTGATCCGATGCAGTTTTTACCTAAACGATAAAGGGTATCCCCATGTCACTTCAACCTGCATGTTTCAGTGGAGTTTAAATATGTTTTAGGCAAGGCATTGATTGCAGAGAATGGTATTCCCTTATCAAACTCAATAACGCAGCATAAAGCATATTTAAACCCATCGCAGAAGCACTTGAGCTATCCCACTTCGTCGTTCCATCTATTTGAAAGGGAATCCATGTCTGCATAGATGCGCCTAGAATTGGAATAGCTCAAGCGCTCTGAAGTATGCAGGTTGAAGTGACATGGGGATAAATGCGTTACAATACGCCATTTTATAAGATAATCAGTTTTAAATAAGAGGAATTAGCATTGGAATTAGGCGCAACCATGCAGCTAATTAAAGATCTCCGAGGTCGTAGTGACGATCTTAGGGGGTATCTTTGACTATGATGTTAAGGCAGAACAATTAATAGAAGTCACACGAGAGCTAGAATCACCAGCAGTATGGGATGATCCTGAACGTGCTCAAAAACTAGGTCAAGATCGCGTTAGTTTAGAGCGAATTGTGACAACATTATCTAATCAGCGTGAAATACTTGAAGATGCCAAAGAGTTATTAGAAATGGCTGTCGAAGAGCAGGATCAAGATACCTTCGATGCGGTACAGGCAGATTTAACTGAATTAGAAACAGCCTTAGCCAAGCTAGAATTTCAACGCATGTTTTCTGGCAAGATGGATGCAAACAATGCCTACTTAGACATTCAATCTGGTTCTGGTGGTACTGAAGCACAAGATTGGGCTAATATGGTTTTGCGTATGTATTTGCGCTGGGGTGATGCCCAAGGCTTTAAAGTTGAGTTAGTTGAGACCTCGGCTGGTGATGTGGCGGGTATTAAAAGTGCCACAATCCATTTTCAAGGTGACTATGCATTTGGTTTATTGCGAACAGAAACAGGTGTTCACCGATTAGTTCGTAAATCTCCCTTTGATTCTAGTGCAAAACGACATACTTCATTTTGTAGTGTATTTGTCTATCCTGAAGTTGATGATAATATTGATATCGACATTAATAAGGCCGATCTTAGAGTTGATACATACCGTGCCAGTGGTGCTGGTGGTCAGCATATTAATAAAACAGACTCAGCGGTACGAATAACGCATTTACCGACTAATACGGTTGTACAGTGTCAGTCTCAGCGTTCTCAGCATAAAAATAGAGATACAGCGATGAGTTTGTTGAAAGCCAAACTCTATGAACTTGAATTACTTAAACAGAATGAAGAAAAACAAGTAGCCGAGGATGGCAAATCTGATATTGGTTGGGGCAGTCAAATTCGCTCTTATGTATTAGACCAATCACGGATTAAAGATTTACGCACAAGTGTAGAAACCGGTAATACTCAAGCAGTATTAGATGGTGATTTAGAAATATTTATTGAAGCGTCGCTGAAATCAGGACTATAAAGAGAAACAACATGACAAACGAAATTGAACAAGATGAAAATAGACTGATAGCTCAGCGTCGTGAAAAATTAGCTGAACTACGTGAAAATGGCAATGCTTTTCCAAATGATTTTCGTCGTGATGTGATGAATGCTGAGTTAGCTGTTGAATATGAAAACACGTCAGCAGAAGACTTAAAAGCATCACCACGTCGCGTTAAAATTGCTGGTCGATTGATGACTAAACGTGTAATGGGTAAGGCTAGCTTCGCCAATATCCGTGACATGTCAGGCAA
>ENA-OSET01000213-OSET01000213.1-sediment-metagenome-genome-assembly--contig:-NODE-213-length-66238-cov-7.037363_pt1 | contig 66238 bp, 58 predicted proteins | sample MGYA00237882_ERZ534229 | MGnify/ENA primary metagenome ERZ534229 (study PRJEB26408, sample SAMN06266212) | sediment metagenome | isolation source: Hudson Canyon methane seep mesocosm | place: USA:Hudson... | reverse complement strand
AAAGTGGTAGATGAGTTGGCGATAATTGCAGCTAAACCTAAGGCGGAATAAATAATATGTATTGATAATCCCAATGCAATACCAATACTGCACATAAGACCTGCTTTTTTCCCGTGGTTTAATGTTTGTTGAGAAACAAGAATAAAATCAGGCCCAGGTGAAGCCGCTGCCAATAAGTGAATTGAACTAATTAACAGCAAACCTTGTAAAAGTTCCATAGTACTTCTCAATAATATTTTTTATAAAACGCTAATGTTCTTTTATGTATTCAGCAAGTAATGAATTAAAAGTTTCTAATGCGACATATAATTCTGGAATATTTTCGTTCAATAAAGATCCATTTTCTTCTTTAGATAAATCTTCTATTGATGCTACTAAACTCTGCACTTGAGTTCCACCTAGATTACCGACTGCCCCTTTAATTGAATGAAGATTGTAATTTATTTTTTTCCAGTTCTCATCTTGTATCGCACTTTTAAGTTCCTGCGTTTTATCTTCGCAATCCTCTAAGTAACACTTTACTAAAAGTGCCATTTTTTTAGGGTTTCCTCCAAGTCTTTTTAATAATGCTGCTTGTTGCCATAATGAGTCTTCTTCATTCTCTGACTGTTCTATTTCCTGATGACTCAATGTCATTGGGTCAGCATTTAACATTTCGCTGTTAATTAAAATGCCTTCCTGATCCTTTACACCTAACCACTGTCTTAACTTTTCATTGACCTTAATTGGTTCTATCGGTTTCGTTAAGTAGTCATCCATACCCGCGGTTAAGCATTTTTCTTTATCACCTTGCATGGCATTTGCTGTCATCGCAATAATAGGAATTGCTGTGTTCTCTTCTCCCGCTTCACCAAGGCGAATACGTCGTGTGGATTCATACCCATCCATTTCAGGCATTTGACAATCCATTATAACCAGAGTGTAAGGTTGGTTTTTTAATGACAGTTTTAAACTTGTTAATGCTTCTAAACCATTCGCTACGGCATCAGCAGACACCCCTAATTCATTTAAAACACCCATAGCGACCATTTGGTTAATGCGGTTATCTTCAACGATTAGTATTCTGGTGTCTTGTGGCCATAATGTAGTTAGAGTATTACTCTCCTCATTTTCTACTGTTTGCATTGAATTTAAATAATCATGGGTAACTAAAGGGGAGGCTTGTTGGAGTATTTCACCATCCTCTGCGACAACAGATAACGCTTTAAATAAATCACAAGTCGTTGTTGGTTTAGGAAAATAGGCGCTAAAGCCGATATTTGCAAAATATTTTGCATCTCCACGCTTACCCATCGATGTCATCATTACAAGTTTCATTCCTAAGTAATAAGGATTACTTTGTAATGTTTTTGCTAATATTTCTCCTGACATATTAGGCATTTGCATATCGAGTAAACCAATGTCGAAAAAGGGTAAGTCTTTATTCTCAAGTCTTTCTTCACATAAGGCTAAAGCAGTTGCACCGCTATCTGCTTCTGAAACATTAGCCCCCCACAAAACTAATTGTGAACAAAGTACTTCACGATTAGTTTTGTTGTCGTCCACAACTAAAATGTTCAACGTAGAAATATCAACTTCAGGTATGACGAGGGTTGATTTTTTACTTTTTTCAACGGCTAACGTAAATTCAAAGCAGCTTCCATTTTCAATTTTATCGACTACTTTTATATCACCGCCCATCAACTGGCATAACCTTTTACAAATGCTTAATCCAAGACCTGTCCCACCATATTTACGTGTCGTTGATGAATCTACCTGATTGAATGCTGCAAAAAGTAATGCTTTTTTATCTTCCGGAATACCAATACCCGTATCTGAAATACTACATTGTAATGTTAATTTATCTCCATTATTCAACGTGTCAGGAATTAGTTTTGCTTTAATGATAATTTCACCATGATGTGTGAATTTTATTGCATTGCCTAAAAGGTTGGTGAGTATTTGTCTAATTCTACCGGGATCAGATTTAATTAAGGAATCTTCTATACCTGCTAAATCGAGTATTATTTCTAAACCTTTCTCTTGAGCAGGCAATGCCATAGCCTCTGCAAAATCACCGAGTAAATTTCTTAAGTTGAAGTCTAAGTATTCTAATTCTAGTTTTCCGGCATCAACTTTTGAAAAATCTAAAATATCATTAATCAATGTCAATAATGAGTCAGCACTTGATTTAGCAATATTAACTCTGTGTTTTTGTTCTTCATTTAATTCGCTATTCAGTAATAAACCTAACATCCCTAAAACACCATTCATTGGAGTACGAATTTCATGACTCATATTGGCTAAAAACTCTGATTTCAATTGTGCTGCTTCTTCTGCTTTTTTAAGTGCTGAAATTCTTTCTTGGTATGAATCATTAATGTTACGGCTAATTATTAGCAAAAGAGCAATAACTACCAGGGTTAGGAATAGGGCTGTAGCAGCAGTTATATAAGAGTCGTTTCTTTGCTCAATAAGTAAAATGTTTTGTTTGTGCTGTATTTTATCAGCAAGGAAGTTTTCAATCTTTTGTAGAATTATGCTTTTGCTTTTTAACACACCTAACGTGTATTTAGGATCATTTTCCCATAAGTTATTTTGAAGGTACTCCAAAGCTTCATTGGCTGGAGCATCATTTATTATAACAAGTTGATCAATTTCTGAAGCCGATTTCCCTTGGTTTCTGTATTGATGAATAATGGAAAGATTTTCTTTATATTGGCTTAGTACCGCTGAAAATTTATCCAGATGATAAACGGCCTTATTATTATATTTATTAAGCGCTTGAAGATTTTTTATAATTTCTTCAACATCATTATGAAGCCTTAAATACGTATCTCTATATTTTTCATTATCTCGTAGTACATAGTTTTTGAATTGGTGAATTAGCCCATTGTAACCGATTGATGTCTTTAACCGTGCAACAAGCTGTTCGGTGTTTCTTTCCAGTAAAACATTTTGAAGTCGAAAAGCCTCCTTAATTGTTCTGTTATCAAGACTTTGAATAATATAATCTTTATCAGCCTCATAAAGCGAAGAGATAAATATATCGTTATAAAGCCTTTCTTGATTATTAAGGTTACGCATACTTAACTTGAGTGGACGAACATCAATGTTATGAATATTTATTTTTTCATTTTCAAAAGCAATACTTAACATTGAACTGCTAAGAAGGTTTAATGATTTTAATTTCAATAATGTAAGAAAATTGCGATGCATTTTTCCTATATCTTTATGGCTAATTTGATCTGAAAATTTATGTAGCCGAGTTATAAATTGATCTTTCCAATCAATATAAAACTTAATCACTTGTTGCCATGATATTTTTTTATTATCAATTCCTTTACGTAAATCAACTAAATCTGCTTTAATGCTGGAAATATATTGTTGATTTAACTGCCCTGATTCTTTGTTTTCTGTTGCTATTCCTGCCTCTATTGACTGCAGTAAAGCATCAACATTAATTCGAATATTTTTAAGTTCATTAATGGACTTATTCTGTTGCAGATTACTCTCTAAAGTTAAATCGTTTTTACTCAACAATAACGCACTGAGTTCGAATTCTTCGTTTGTTGCATTAATAAGTTTAGCAATATTAATATCAAGCTTAATAATACTTTCATTTTGATGTGAAATAGAAATATCGTCTTGTTTTTTATTAACAATATTTAGCATTAACGAAATGGCAATGATAAGAGGTAAACCAGAAGAAATGATAAGTTTGTTACGAATATTCGAGGCATCTGATGTTACCTTTACGATATGTTTCCTAATCAATAAATAAACAATCGGTGTTATAGATAGGCTTAATAATACGGCGTCTAAAAGTGCCTCCGGAGTATCAGGAAATTCAACTTGCAACCAAGGTAATATTTGCATAATTAAAAATTCAATAAAACCAATTGCTACGGCCAGTAAGAATAAAAGAATAGCTATATTATATTGACGATTATTTTTTGTTGGTATCTGGCTCAATTCGTACTTCCATATGGTTACATCATTGCTGATAAATTATAGCCACAAAATTAATATAATACCTAAAATATGTAATTTTTTTAGCAAGTTATTAAATTTCTATATTTACGCTTTATTTTGGTATAGGGAATATTGCATTTTTCCCGTTTTTTATCGTGACATTGACCAATTTAGATTTCATTAGTTTACATCTACAATCGTTCACTGGATAATAATCAACATTTCCTTATTTGTTAGAATATTCTACATGCGTCTTGATAAATTTATTTGTAAAAGTACCGAATTGACTCGAAGTGAGGCAAAAAAACTATTAAAAATGGGGGAAGTTCGTGTAAATGATGAAATTATAAAAAACCCTGCAACTCAGGTGCATGAAAATAACAATGTTACTGTTAATGGTGAGTCACTAACAGCAAGAAGTTCTCGCTATATAATGATGCATAAACCCGTAGATACTATTTGCTCAAATGTAGATGAGGTGTATCCATCATTACTTCATTATATTGAGGTTGATAAGGCGTTTGACTTACATATTGCAGGCCGTTTAGACGCAGATACTACCGGTTTAGTGTTAGTCACTGATGATGGACGTTGGTCTCATAATATCATTTCACCGAAAAAACATTGCCCTAAAGTCTATCGTGTAGACTTAAGAAATGTAATCACCTTAGAAAAATCAGCAGAACTGATAGAACGGTTTAAATGTGGTTTACAGTTGCAAGGTGAAGATCAACTCACTTTACCTGCCGTTTTAGAAATTCTCAGCGAAAAACAAGTGTTGTTAACGATAACTGAAGGTAAATACCACCAAGTTAAACGCATGTTTGCTGCGGTTGGTAACAAAGTTGTCGGTTTGCATCGCCAACAGATTGGTGACATAAATTTAGATGTAGGGTTAGGAGAATGGCGATATTTGTCTGATGGTGAAGTAAGTAGCTTTTTATAATTTCACAATAAACTAAACTTTTTTATTTATCTGCCGACTATATAAACAAGAGGAAAAACAACTGAGTAATGAGCTAATAAAGTGGATGTACTGATAGATTTATTACCATCTGTTAATCAGGTGAAAATAGAAAACGCTAAGAAAGATAAACGCCAACGTAACAAATATACTCGCCAAATGACTTCCAGCTCAAGTAAACAATCTTCAGCTAAGGATATTGAAAAGGGGACTGCGTTTAAACAGGTTTTTTGGGACGGACCTGAAAGACGCTCATCTGTTGACCGCCGTTTCTTGAAGCACAAACGAGGTCGTTGGTTAGAGTCGCGCGACAGAAATGACCGACGAGCGACTAGAACAGCCATTTCAGTTAAAATTTGATGGTTTGCTAAATATTTATTTTTTCTGCAGCTGATTAAATTTTTCTATTTGTTCTTGCGTCGCAGGTAATTGATGATTTTCTTTCCATTCTTTATAAGACATACCATAAACTTGCTGGCGAGCGGCATCAATATCTATCTTTACGTCTAACTTCTCTGCTTCATCAACGGTCCATTTAGAAAAACAGTTTCGACAAAATCCCGCTAAATTCATTAATTCAATATTTTGAACATCTTTACGATTATCTAAATGTTTAAGTAAACGACGGAATACCGCTGCTTGTATTTCAATTTCTTTGTCCATGTTATCTCTTCTTTTAATTCAAGGAGGTTGATTCTTCAGTTTCTTCAACTTCTTCAATAGGTTTTTTATAGGGGAGAATTCTAATAATCATACCCATATATGGGTGATCAAAATAATGTATCTCTTTACTGCGAACACGTCTATCTTGTTTTAAATTTATTGTTTTTAATTGTATTGCGTCCTGTTCAGCATCAACCGGTAATAATTGTTGTGTTGCTAATTGTGCTAACGACATATTCATTACGTTAATATCAGCAGTAATATGTAAATAGAAATCCACTTCCACCTTTAAAAAACCTTCAAGTGTCCAATTCTGTGGAGGTTTGGTGGGAGCTGTTAGCATGTTGCTTGGATTTAACATTGTATTTGTTAGACTAATATCTTTGTTCACTTCATCGAGCAAGCTTATTGTGTCCGTTGGCAAGTTCGGTAATTTTATAATAAGATCTTGTAAACGTTCACTGAGTGCTTGTTGTTTGATTGCTTCTTCTGATAGCTCTTCAGCAACTGTTGTGTCGCTATATAAAGCATTATGTAAAATATCTTCTTGGTCTTTTAAAGTTATAAGTTGTTGTTGATATTTTTGTAACTCTTGCTCGTATTGATAGCCAAAATTTTCACCTGCAAATATTTTCATTGGCACAGCTAATCGTTTAGTTTTTGTTTTTTGACGCCAGCCAAAATGCATTAATGGTTTGAAGTTTTTACTGCGGCTCAGTTGTTTAACAATATCTGTAAGTTGTAATGATTCCGAGCTGAGTAAGTAGTCATTATCACTAAAAATATCTTCGGCGTTATTAATTGTAGAGGGAACTTTATCTATATTAAAAGCAGTATAGTTTTCATAAGTACTATTTATCATCGATTGGTTAAGTTCTTTGAATTCTTCAATCGATATTGTGCATATTTGTTGAGTAAAAGAAGCTGTTTCATCAGAATAGCTAAATTGAATAGGAGAAAACTCATCTTCTGCTTCTTTAAGTAATAACGTTTGCTGCTCTAATTGTTCGGCACTTAATGCTAATACTAATGGTTGTTCTGATAAGTGTGAATAATAGGTTTCGTCGGTATCTATTGCTAAATCGGCAATATTGTTTTGTTCGTTATATTCTTCTGTATTTTGCGTATGAGTGCCATCGCTAGAGCTTGTTTGAGATGAACTTCCTAAAGCATCGTTTTCTAGATTGATGATTGATTCTTTCAGTTCAACTAAACTTTTTTCCACATAATAAGGCTGTTTTTTTATCTGTGTTATTGCTTGATTGAGGAATGACTCAGGATAAATTGGATTATCACAGCTTGGGATAAGTTCTTTTAAACTGGCAATATCGGGATTAAGATAAGGTCCTAATAAATCGATGACTTCTTTATATTTTGGTAAAACTACATTCTCAGGAAATAGCTCTTTTAATTGCTCTTTGTCGCCCAATTGACTAAACAAGATCACTTCCATCTCAAACCAGCGATCGGCACCTTTATTATCAGCCGCACTTAATTGTTGTGAAAATATAAGCGCTGTCGAGATAAACGCTAAGTGTTTTAATTTCATTAATCATCCAAAGAGTTATGACTTGCCTCATTACTCTAAACTAAGGCATTGAGTCTTATATTCTATCTTACTGTTATTTTTTAGATTTTACTAAATCATTTAGCATAGATGTTACTAATATAAAGCGTGATTTACTGTCTTCAGTTACAATTTTAAATTGTAGTTTATTAGCGCCTACCATTTTATAAGTCTTAGGTTGTTGTTGAATTAACCCTATAATAAGCATAGGGTCCACTTTTGTCTCGCTGCTAAATTCAATTGAGCCGCCTGCTGGACCAGCTTCAATACGAGAAACTCCGATTTTTTGAGCCTTTAAACGTAACTTCGCAATATGTACTAAATTTTTAGCTGCTTGAGGTAATAAACCAAAACGATCAATTAATTCAATTTGAATTTCATCAAGTTCATTTTTATTTCCACAACTTGCAATACGTTTATAAATACTTAATCGTAAGCTAACGTCAAAAATATAATCATCTGGCAATAAGGCAGGTACCCGTAATTCAATTTCCGTTTGTTTGGCAGTCATAATATTATCAAGTGATAATTCTTTACCTTGTTTTAGTGCTGAAACAGCTTGGTCCAGCATGTCCATGTACAAGGTAAAACCTATTTGACTCATCGACCCACTTTGACCTTCACCTAATAACTCCCCAGCACCACGAATTTCTAAATCGTGAGTTGCTAAGGTAAAGCCAGCGCCCAAATCTTCTAATGAAGCGATAGCATCAAGACGCTTTTTCGCATCTTTCGTTAAACGTTTTACATGAGGTGTAAGTAAGTATGCATATGCTTGATGATGGGAACGACCAACACGGCCACGTAATTGATGTAGCTGAGCTAAACCAAGATGGTCAGCTCTATCCATAATTATTGTATTGGCGGTTGGAACATCTATACCCGTTTCTATGATCGTGGTACAAACTAAAACATTGTAACGCTGATGATAAAAGTCTCCCATAATACGTTCAAGTTCGCGTTCACGCATTTGACCATGAGCTGTGGTAACTTTAGCTTCAGGTAGCAATTTTTGAATGTCTGCAGCCGTTTTATCTATGGTATCAACATTGTTATGTAAAAAGTAAACCTGCCCACCACGAAGAATTTCTCGCAAAATAGATTCGCGAATAAGTGCATCGTCACGTTCACGCACAAAGGTTTTTACCGCTAAACGTTTAGCTGGCGGTGTTGCGATAATAGATAAATCGCGCATACCACCCATCGCCATATTTAATGTTCGTGGTATCGGTGTTGCCGTTAGCGTTAAAATATCAACATTGCTACGTAGCTGTTTAATTTTCTCTTTTTGTTTTACGCCAAATCGATGTTCTTCATCAACAACGAGCAAGCCTAAGTCTTTATATTTAATGCTATTTTGCAACAGCTTATGGGTGCCGATAAGAATATCTATTTGGCCTGACTCTACATTGGCAATAACAACATTCTGTTCTTTGGCTGTTTTAAAGCGAGATAATACTTCTATCGACACAGGCAAATTCGCAAAGCGATCTCGAAAGTTTTCATAATGTTGCTGTGCAAGTAGCGTGGTTGGAACAAGAATAGCAACTTGTTTTCCATCATTAACGGCAACAAAAGCGGCGCGCATTGCTACTTCAGTTTTACCAAAGCCAACGTCACCACAAACTAACCTGTCCATGGTTTTTTCGCTAAGCATATCGGAAACCACAGCTTTAATCGCTTGTTCTTGATCGAAGGTTTCTTCAAAGCCAAAACTGTCTGAAAAAGCTTGGTATTCTGCTTTGTCACGTTTAAATTGGTATCCCTTGCTGTTGGCTCTACTTGCATATATATCAAGTAATTCAGCGGCAACATCACGAACTTTTTCTGCCGCTTTTTGCTTCGCTTTGCTCCAAGTATCGTTACCTAATTTATGCAATGGCGCACTGTCTGCGTCTGCACCGGAATAACGACTAATTAAATGTAATGAGCCAACGGGGACATAAAGTTTTGATTCACCTGCATATATAAGAACGAGAAATTCAGTAGTGATCCCGCCGTTCTCAATAGTCTGTAAACCCATATAGCGGCCAATGCCATGTTCGAAATGAACAACAGGTTGCCCCATTGAAAGCTCAGCTAAGTTTTTGAAAATAGCATCAGCTTGAATATTTTGCTGTTTAGTTCTACGGCGGCTTTGTTTTACTCGTTCTCCGAGTAGTTCATCTTCTGTGATTAAAGCAATAGCATTTTTCTTGGCTGTACCTTTACTTTGAAAAGTAAATCCACTTCTGAGTGTATTAACGGTAATACCCAGTTTTTCAGAGCTTTCTACAAAACTTTCGATATCATCAAAATATTTGGGTTTTATATGATTACGTTCTAATAATTCTAAGACGCTTTCTCTACGTCCTTGAGTTTCAGCAATAAATAAAATTTTATCAGGTGTTTCTTTGTCACTAATAAAACTATTAATTAATTCAAAAGGCTGTTTTAGCTGATGGTTAATCGTAATGTCAGGTAAGGGGGTTATATCAAAGCGGATGTGTCCTGCTTTTGATTTCTCCACATCTTCATCACTCGGCTCTTTTAGTTGACTAGCTACAGGGGATTTTTCTATCGAAATTCTATCAAAAGGTTTTAGTGCACTATAAAACTCGTCACTGTTTAAGAATAAACTTTTTGGTGGTAATAAAGGCCGTGTAGGATCATATCGACGTTCTTCAAAACGGTATTCAATATCGAGCCAATATTGTTCGATGGCTTTGTCGATATTACCACTAACCATTACTCGAATGTTTTCACCTAAATAATCACATAACGTGCTGGTTTCTTGAAAAAACAAGGGTAAATAGTATTCAATGCCAGCAGGTAAGATTCCATCGCTAACTTGATGATATAAAGATTCTTTATGTATTTTACTTGGAAATTGTTCGCGATATTGTCGACGAAATAAACTAATCGCATCTTCGTCGGTTGGAAATTCGTGTGCGGGTAATAAATTGATTTCATCCATTTTATCACTTGAACGTTGATTTTCCGGATCAAACAATCGGATATCTTCAATTTCATCATCAAAAAAGTCTAATCGAAAAGGGGTTTTGCAACCCATAGGAAATATATCAAGAATTGCGCCACGGGCTGAAAATTCTCCGTGCTCCATCACTTGTTCAACTGAGCGATAACCACTCGATTCAAGGTTTTGTCGCATTTGATGCAAATCTTTTTTATCGCCGACTTTTACTATTAAGCTATTAGTACGTAAATATTGAGTCGGTGCAAGTCGTTGCAATAGTGTTGAAACAGGCACAATAATAATGCCATTTTTCATGTTAGACAGTTGATATAAGGTGGCGAGTCGCTGAGAAATTATATCTTGATGCGGAGAGAAGTTATCATATGGGAGTGTTTCCCAATCAGGAAATAAACAAATAGGCAGTTGAAGTTTGTTATTTAGACTTTTCAACTCCTGCTCAAAACGCAATGCTGACTGAGTATCGTGCGTTAATAATAACATAGGGGCATCTGCATTGATGGCACCATGGTATATCGCTAAGGTGTCACTACTGCCTAATAAATTAGTCCAATGCTTTTTATCAGCATGTTTACCACGGCGTTTAGTTAGAACAGGTTCAAATAGGTTAGCAGTTTTACTCATGATTTCTCTGTCAGATTATTTGTTATTTACAGGGTAATTAATAAGGCGTTGAAACAGCGCGTTATCTTAGCATGACTTATGAGTAAATTTTAAGATCGAGTAAATACTTTTTGTTTAAAAAACTATAGTGATATAATAGTTATCAGCTTTTACATTGGGTAAAGCCTGCTGTTTTTTTGGAGTAATTTGTGACCAATAATGATGTTTTACGTCGTTTAAGATATACCTTTAATTTTAATGATCAAAAAATGATCGCCTTATTTAACTTAGCAAAATTAACGGTAAGCCGTGAACAAATCAGTTATTGGTTGAAAAAAGAAGATGATCCTCAAGTTGTTAACTGTACTGATGTTCAGCTTTCTACTTTTTTGAATGGTTTAATTATTGATAAACGTGGCGAACGTGATGGTGAAGCACCACAGCCTGAAAAACGTATTAACAATAACCTCATTCTCAATAAATTAAAAATAGCATTAGCGCTTCGTGCAGAAGATGTAATCGATATGATGTCGACATCAGGTATAAAAATGACTAAACCTGAATTAAGTGCGTTTTTCCGTAAGCCTGATCACAAACATTATAGAGAGTGTAAAGATCAGTTTTTAAGAAATTTTATTCAAGCGATTGATACCAAGTATCATGTAAACCGCCCTGAAAAATTCACCCCAAAGCGTGAAGTCAAATCAGTTGAAAAATCAGAATTCCCTAAAAAAGATTATAAAACGGCAAAGCCTCAAGCAAGTAAAGCTTACGTAAATCCTAATGCGACAAAGTCGGGTCAAACAAGCAAAATTTATGTAAACCCTAATGCGACAAAACCAACAAACAGCAGCGATGACAAACCTAAGCGCAAAGTCTTAAAATTAAAGCCTGAAGATATTTGGGGAAAATAAAATAAAAAAGAGGAATGAAGATGACAGAACAAGTTGTGAAAGAAACTAAGGTTATTCCGTCATGGTTTAAAATTGTAGCCATTATCGCCTTGATATGGAACTTATTGGGTGTTTTAGCTTTTGTTGGTCAAATGTTAATAACACCTGAAATGGTCTCGGCATTACCTATTGCAGAGCAAGAGCTTTACGCTAACACACCTCTTTGGGCAACTACGGCTTTCGCTATTGCTGTTTTTTCAGGTGCCTTTGGTTCATTATTTCTATTGATGAGAAAATCAATAGCAACTCCGTTACTGACTTTTTCATTGGTTGGTATTCTGGTGCAAAATGTTCATTCCTTTTTTATTAGCAATTCGATTGAAGTTTATGGTCCTGGTGGCATGATTATGCCAGTAATGATTATATTGCTTGCTATTTACCTGATTTGGTTAGCGAAAAATGCTCAAGCCAATGGCTGGTTTAGCTAATAGATATTAATTTATACAACAATCAATATTATAAAAATTGAATACAAAATTTATTTCTATCTTAATTTCAATGCGGCTTGTCGAACAATTATTGCCAAAGTTACCAATTTCGATCAAAATTAGTTAAAAGAATATTTTAGTACAAATATTTATAAATTTTGTACTATTATTCATCCGTCCTTATACATAATTATAACAACGAGACATATATGACTTTCAAAAGTACCTTATTAGTATTGGCTATTTCTAGTGCTCTACTTACGGCTTGTTCAGAACAACAAAGTACTGACACTTCAAAACAAACATCGAAAGAGGCTGAAAACACGACTGCTGTTAAAGCGATGTCTGAATCAGAAAAAGCTAATCAATTATTTGATGCTATTTTTGATGAAGGTGTTTTACGTAGCCCAATGATGCAAACCTATTTAGGTATAAAAACGGATTATGATAAATGGAATGATCTTTCCGAAGAAAATACAGCGAAAGAACTAGCATTTACCCAATCGGATCTTCAGCGTGTTAAAAGCATCGATAAGAGTAAATTAGACGAACAAACCTTGATTAGCTATCACTTATTAGTACAAAAATTAGAAAATGAAATTTCTGACCATAAGTGGCGTTTTCATAACTACCCTGTTAATCAAATGTTCGGTTTGCATTCAAGTGTACCTGCTTTTTTAATTAATCAGCACTCCATTAAAAACATCAAAGAAGCACAAGATTATATTGCTCGTGTTCAAGGTGCTAAATTACTTTTAGAACAACTTACTACACAATTAACATTGCGAGCAGAACTTGGCATTATTGCACCTAAGTTTGTTTTCCCTCATGTTATTCGCGACTCAAAGAATATTTTAGCTGGTGCTCCTTTTGAAGAAGGGGCAGACAGTACTATTTTGGCTGATTTCAGTAAAAAAGTTGATAAACTCGAAATAAGCGAAGAAGAAAAAAACACTTTACTTACCGATGTTAAAACAGCCTTAATATCTAGTATCCAACCAGGCTATGAGCAATTAGTCAGTTACTTAGAAGTTTTAGAAACTAAAGCTGATGACAAAGATGGCGCTTGGAAATTTCCAGATGGCGAAGCATACTTTAATAATGCATTACAAAGAACAACTACCACGGACTTAACCGCTAACGAAATTCATAAAATAGGGTTAAGTGAAGTTGACCGTATTCATGGTGAAATGCGCGTTATTATGGAAAAGGTTGGCTTTAAAGGCGAACTTGGTGAGTTTTTTGAATTTATGCGTACGGATAAACAATTTTATTACGCAGCTGATGAAGCCGGTAAAAAACGTTACTTAGATGAAGCCGTTGCATTAATTGATGATATGGAAGGGCGTTTAGACAGCTTATTTTTAACCAAACCTAAAGCTAAATTAAAGGTTAAAGCAGTTGAGGCTTTCCGTGAACAATCTTCAGGTAAAGCTTTTTATCAACAACCTGCTCCAGATGGATCTCGTCCTGGTGTTTATTATGCCAACCTTTATGACATGGAAGCGATGCCAACCTATCAAATGGCAGCACTTGCATATCACGAAGGTATTCCAGGTCATCATATGCAAATAGCAATTAAGCAAGAGCTAACTAATATACCAAAATTTCGTAAATTTGGTGGTTATACCGCACACACTGAAGGTTGGGGTTTATACTCAGAAATGATTCCAAAAGAAATTGGTTTATACCAAGACCCTTATTCTGATTTTGGTCGTTTAGCTATGGAGTTATGGAGAGCTTGTCGTTTAGTGGTTGATACTGGTATTCATACGCAGAAATGGACGCGTGCTCAAGGTATTGAATATTATGTCACTAATACGCCTAATGCTAAGTCTGACGCAGTGAAAATGGTAGAACGTCATGTTGTTATGCCATCTCAAGCGACAGCGTATAAAATCGGCATGTTAAAAATTATTGAATTACGTGAACACGCTAAAGTAGCACTTGGTGAAAAATTCGATATTCGTGAATTTCATGATGTTGTGCTTCGTAATGGTCCAGTACCTTTGAACGTTTTAGCTCAATTGGTTGATACATACATAGCCAATAAAAAAGCTTAATGTAGACCAATAATCACAATAAACACCTCCAAAAGAGAAGTGCATTTTGTACTTCTCTTTTTTTTAGCAAAACATAAATAAAGTTTTTATCATCGCCAATTTACAATTGTTATTCTTAACAATTAACAAAATGCTTCTTTCCTTTATGCGTATCTTTTATGGTTATTCGTTTAATTTCATAAATTGCCAAGATAAGCGCTATTCCCTTTGATTAACTGTTGTTATAATGCCAAAAAATAACGTAGTTAAATTCTTTTTAGAGGTTTTGTGGATGTCGGAAGCTGAAAAACGCCCAACAAATTTTATTCGTCAAATTATCGATGCGGATCTTGAAAGTGGTAAACATTCGAGTATTCAAACTCGCTTTCCACCTGAGCCAAACGGTTTTTTACATATTGGCCATGCGAAAGCAATTTGTTTAAATTTTGGTATTGCCCAAGATTACAAAGGTTTATGTAATTTACGTTTTGACGATACAAACCCTGAAAAAGAAGACATTGATTACGTACACTCAATTGAAGCAGACGTAAAGTGGTTAGGCTTTGAATGGTCTGGAGAGACTCGTTATTCTTCTCAATACTTTGATCAACTATACGGCTTTGCTGTTGAACTGATTGAAAAAGGTTTGGCGTATGTTTGTTTCTTAACGGGTGACGAAGCACGTGAATATCGTGGTTCATTAAAAGCACCTGGAAAGAATAGTCCTCACCGTGACACCAGTGTTGAAGATAATCTAGCGCTTTTTGATAAAATGAAAAAAGGTGAATTCAAAGAAGGCGAATGTGTTCTACGCGCTAAAATTGATATGACATCAAGTTTCATGTGTATGCGTGACCCTATTATTTATCGTGTGCGTTTTGCGCATCATCATCAAACAGGTGATAAATGGTGCATTTACCCGATGTATGATTTTACCCATTGTTTATCAGATGCTATCGAAGGTGTGACCCATTCTCTTTGTACGTTAGAATTTCAAGATAACCGTCGTTTATATGATTGGGTACTTGAAAACGTATCTATTGATGTTGTACCACATCAGTATGAATCTTCACGCTTGAATCTTGAATACACGGTAATGAGCAAACGTAAACTTCATACATTAGTTGAAGAAAAATTAGTGAATGGCTGGGATGATCCTCGTATGCCAACCATCGCTGCATTTCGTCGTCGTGGTTACACGCCAGGATCATTGCGTGAATTTACCAAACGCATCGGTGTTACTAAGATGGACAATACCGTTGAAATGGGTGTTTTAGAAGCGTGTATTCGTGAAGATTTGAACGACAATGCTCCACGTGCGATGGCGGTACTTGACCCTATTAAATTGGTAATTGAAAACTATCCAACAGGGCAAGTTGAAGAGTTAAACGTGAAAAACCATCCAAGTGATGATGAGCAAGGGACACGCATTGTGCCTTTCGCGGCTGAAATTTACATTGAAGCGGAAGATTTTCGTGAAGAAGCTAATAAAAAGTATAAGCGTTTAGTACTTGATAAAGCCGTTCGTTTACGCGGTGCTTATGTTGTTACAGCAACACGTTGTGATAAAGACAGTGACGGTAATGTAATCACAGTTTACTGTAATTATAATGCTGATACTTTAGGTAAAAATCCTGAAGATGGCACTAAGCCTAAAGGTGTTATTCATTGGGTTGCGGCTGAGCAATCAATTGATGCAGAAATTCGTTTATACGACCGTTTATTTAATGTGCCAAATCCTGCCGCTGAGGAAAACTTTCAGAGCGTGATAAATGAAGATTCATTAATCACTATCAGCAACGCTAAAGTAGAGCCTTCATTAGTGAATGCGAAGCCAGAGCAAGCTTTCCAATTTGAACGTCAAGGTTATTTTTGTCGTGACAATAAAGATTCAGAAGGTGACAAGTTAGTGTTTAACCGTACCGTGGGATTACGCGATACTTGGGCAAAAATGGGCAACTAATTAGCGGTTCAAGATTTTTTGTTATGAAAACCTTTATAACCCGTAGAATGATTACTGGGATATAAAGGTTTTTTTATGTCTATTTTTTATCTATTAGAAAGGAATCTACAATGTCACTTAACATCTTATCAATCGATTCGAATAATGCCTCTATTATTGCTTAATCTGATAACCACTTTTAAATATCCAAGTGACGGCTAACAAGCAAAAAGTTAAAAAGCCGCTCATCACAAAAAAGCTTGTTAATAAACTAACGTCTGACACTTCATAAAAGCTCCATCGAAAGCCGCTAATTAAATAAAATACTGGATTGAACTCAGTTACCGTTTGCCAAAAGGGCGGTAACATACTTACCGAATAAAAGGTGCCACCTAAGAAAACAAGCGGGGTTATAACAATAAGTGGTATCACTTGAAGTTTCTCGAAATTATCTGCCCAAATACCAATAATAAAACCAAATAAACTAAAGGTTATAGCAGTCATGACTAAAAAGAATAACATCCAAAAAGGATGTGCTATTTCAAGAGGAACAAAGAAATGTGCAGTGCCCAAAATAATGAGTGCTAACAAAATCGATTTAGTTGCCGCCGCCCCAACATAACCGAGCAATACTTCAAAAGAAGAAACCGGTGCAGATAGAAGCTCATAAATAGTGCCTGTGAATTTTGGAAAATAAATACCAAATGACGCATTAGAAATGCTTTGTGTTAAAAGCGATAACATAATTAAGCCTGGTACAATAAAAGCACCGTAACTCACACCATCTATTTCAGTAATTCGAGAACCAATAGCGGATCCAAAAACAATGAAATAAAGCGATGTTGAAATCACTGGAGAGATAATACTTTGAAAAATAGTCCGTTTAGTACGTGCCATTTCAAATTTATAAATAGCCGCCACAGCGTAACGATTCATGTTGTTTCCTTTACTAATGAGACAAATATATCTTCCAACGAACTTTGATCTGTTTTGATATCTGTAAAGCCAATAGATGCTGCTGACAAGTGCTGAAGAAGAATTGAAATTCCAGTGTGTTCATCGGTTTTATCATAGCTATAAACTAATTGCAGTCCGTCATTATTAATCTGTAAATTAAAATCAGACATAGTTGATGGTATTTCAGTGAGAGATTCTTTCAATTCGAGAATCAATTGTTTTTTTCCTAATTGATTCATCAACGCTATTTTGTCTTCAACTAATATAAGTTCGCCATTCTTAATAACGCCAATACGGTCTGCTATTTCTTCAGCTTCTTCAATATAATGAGTCGTTAAAATGATCGTTACGCCATCGTCACGTAATTGACGTACTAACTCCCACATATCTTTACGTAGTTCTACATCAACGCCAGCGGTAGGTTCATCTAAAAATAGGATTTCTGGTTCATGAGACAGTGCTTTAGCGATCATTACTCGGCGTTTCATACCACCAGATAGCTCAATCATTTTGTTATCTTTTTTGTCCCAGAGTGACAATGATTTCAGCGTTTTCTCAATGAAAGCAGGGTTTGGTTTTTTGCCGAATAATCCACGGCTAAATGACACCGTTGCCCATACCGTTTCAAAAGCATCGGTGGTTAATTCTTGTGGTACTAAACCTATAAGAGAACGGGTATGTCGATATTCAGTGACAATATCTTTACCTTCAACGGTAATCTTCCCCGATGTAGCATCTATAATACCGCAAATAGTACTAATCAGTGTCGTCTTACCTGCACCATTTGGCCCTAATAAGGCAAAAATTTCTGCGGGCTTTATCGATAAGTTAATATTATTAAGTGCCTTAAAACCCGTAGCATAAACTTTATTAATATCTGTAATTTGAATAATTGGCTGCAAGGTTATTTTCCGTGAATATATTAGTAGTACTAAGGTATACGACATGGACTATTGATTGCTAGGTAAATAACTAGATCAGCGGCTAAAATTTTCTGTGATGTAATCATTCATGCTGGAAAGTGAAATTGTTTTATAAACAAAAAAATTTCACTAGCGCTATCTAATGGGATAAATTCAATTTAGCATTAGTGATAAATGTATGATCTTCCTAAATTTAAAAAATAACGATTAGTTAATTAAAACAACTCAAACCATTCGATTACTTGTTAACAATTAATTTAAAGACAAATGTTTATGTTTGTGCATGGTTTGTGCATGGTTTGTGATTATGGCTATTCGTCATCGACAGTTATTATCAATCGTTCTAAAAGTTAAATTTATTCTTGCGTCTGTGACTAACTTAGTCGGCGGTAAACGGTGTAACCAATGCTGTTGTGTTATACCTTTCATCACGAGTAAACTCCCAGCTTTAAGGGGCAAGGAAATGACTTCTTTTGATTGCTTATGTTTAAAAGCGAACTTTCGTTCGACACCAAAACTCAATGAAGCAATAGCACCGTGGTCTTTTAAATCTTTTTCACCATCACTATGCCACGCCATGCCTTCTTCACCTGTGTGATATAGGTTAAGTAAACAAGAATTATAAGTTTCACCGCTATGTCGCTCAACAAGTGCTTTTAAATAAAGTAACTCAGGCGAGAAAGGTAAAGCTGTTTTGGTAACCTTTGAATAAGTGTATCTAAAGGATTCACTTGCGTACCATGCGACTTTTCTTTTAGTTTCAATGCGCTTGCCAAAAATCATCGCTTGATCACAACGCCAATCAATGTCGTTAAGTAAGCGATTAAAATAATAATCGCTATCGTCTGACGGCATAATTTCGCCAAAATAATTTACCTCACCATCATAAGGTAAAAGATTTATGGGGTGATCTAATAAAGCTGAAAATAAATCCATGGCAATCACATTAGCTAAATAAATTGTCGAGATTAAGTCCCTGTTGCGAAGTTCAGACTACAGTGTAGCCGCTTTCATTTTTTGAACAAAATCTGTTAATGCACTTAACATAACCTGATTATCATCAAGATTATTTTCAATAAGTTTAACGACGGCTGAACCACTAATCGCGCCAGCGGCTCCTGTTACTAAAGCTGCTTTAACTTGTTCAGGGCTTGAAATACCAAAGCCAATAACACCTGGTGCTGCATTATTCTCTTTCAATTTTGCGACTAAATGATGAGCAGGACTAACTTCACTGGTTGATGCATCTGTAGGAACATCAACACCAGTAACACCCGCTCGACTTAATACATAAGTGTAACCTTGACTATATTGTGCAACTTGCTTTAAGGTTTCTTCACTGCCATTTGGTGGAGCAATAAATATTGGCGCAATGCCATATTTTATAGCTGCGTCGCGAAATGGTGCGCTTTCACGCAGTGGTAAATCGGCGATTAATACAGAATCAACACCTACAGCTGCCATATCTTTATAAAAGGTATCAATACCACGGGCAAAAACTAAGTTCCCATAAAGTAATAAACCAATAGGGATATTAGGTGCGTAAGCACGAACTTTAGCTAAAACATCCAAACATGAATCAGTGTCCACTCCTGAGTTCAATGCTCGAAGGGCTGCTCTTTGAATGGTAATACCGTCAGCACTCGGATCTGAAAATGGAATACCTAATTCTAAGGCATCAGCGCCGGCATCAATTAATGCTTTAATTATTTCAAAGGATTGTTCAAGGTTTGGATCGCCAATAGTCACAAAAGGAATAAAAGCACCTTGTTTTTTTTCTTTCAATTGAGTGAAAGCTTGGCTGTAACGTGTTGTCATTATCTTATTTGAAGTGATAGCTGAGCTCATTATACTTCTCCTTGATTTTGTTCTTCAGCTTCTAACACTGTTTGTACATGGGCTAAATCTTTATCACCTCGTCCTGATAAATTGACTAAGAATACGGTTTCTTCCGTTACCGCTTCGGCCATTTTTATCGCTTGAGCGAGAGCATGAGAAGACTCAAGCGCAGGTATAATACCTTCATTCATCGCTAAGGTTTTAAAAGCACTTAACGCTTCATCATCATTAATAGGAACATATTGAGCTCGCCCCGTATCTTTCAAAAAGGCATGTTGAGGACCAACAGCTGGGTAGTCAAGACCAGCAGAAACAGAGTAAGACTCTTCAATTTGTCCCGACTTGTCTTGCATAATGTATGTGTAATTTCCGTGAAGCATACCTTTAGTACCTGCAACTAGAGTAGCACCATGTTGATTGGTATCAACACCTTTACCACCCGCTTCAACGCCAATAAGCTTTACGTTAGTTTCCTTGATAAAGTCTTGGAACATACCAATGGCATTTGAACCACCACCAACACAGGCGATAACGTAATCAGGCAATCGACCTTCTTGTTTAAGGATCTGTTGCTTAGCTTCTTCACCAATCATTTTTTGAAATTCACGTACAATGGTTGGAAACGGGTGAGGACCAGCCGCAGTACCCAATAAATAATGGGCATTTTCATAATTTGCTGACCAGTCGCGCAATGCTTCATTAACGGCATCTTTTAACGTACCAGAACCCGCGGTAACAGGAATAACTTCAGCACCCATTAATCTCATACGGAAAACATTCGGTTGCTGGCGTTCGCAATCCAATGCGCCCATGTAAACTTTACATTTTAAACCTAATAATGAACAAGCGATTGCTGAAGCAACACCATGTTGACCTGCACCTGTTTCAGCAATAACTTCTGTTTTACCCATGCGTTTGGCAAGTAATGCTTGGCCAAGTACTTGATTGGTTTTATGTGCACCACCGTGCAATAAATCTTCACGTTTCAAATAAATTTTAGCGAGTGGGTTTTTGCATAAATTACGGGTTAACGTTAGTGGTGTTGGACGACCTGCATAATTTGTTAATAAGTCATTAAACTCAGCCAAGAAACTTTCGTCTTCTTGTGATTCAATGAATGCTTGTTCTAATTGCTCAAGAGCTGGTACTAATAATTCTCCGACGAACATGCCGCCAAATTCACCAAAATAAGCGGGTAACGTTTTTTTAGCTTTTACTGTTTCTTGATTTGCTGTTTGTTCTGTCATTTTCTTTATTCCTAATGCGGTATACACACTTTGTGTGTTTGCTATGACTAATATCGAGTCTAATAGTGTCTAATGGCGGCGAAAACTTGTTGAAGTTTTTCGCGGCTTTTAACGCCTGGGCTTGTTTCAACACCAGAGTTGAGATCCAAACCAAATAAATCTAGTGATGTTTTCTGGCTAATAGCTTGTTCTATATTATCGATAGACAAACCTCCGGCTAGAAAACATTGGGTCAAGTCTTGCTCAGATTCGGCTAACGCTCGCCAATTAAACGTTTCACCACTGCCAGCATTCTTGCCATCTAAAATATGAAATTGTGCATTATTCATGAGTTCTGTAACTTCACTCTCTACCTGTAAGGCTTTCCATATTTGACATGTTTTTGGTAATAAAGGTTGTAGTGAATCAATATATTCTGTCGTTTCATTGCCATGGAGCTGCACGGCGAATAAGTTAAGATTTGTTGCAAGTTGGACGACTTCTTCAATGGGATGATTAACGAATACACCAACATATTTTAAAGAGGGTACTTGCTCGACAATTGCTTGAGCTTGCTCTCCACTAACAAAACGAGGCGATTTTTCAGCAAAAATTAAACCACCAAATTGTGCACCTGCATTAGCGGTAGCTTGTGCGTGATCAGATTGAGTTAAACCACATACTTTATTGTTACCATAAATGAGTTTTCGACAGGCTAAGTCAATATCGTCTTCTGCCATAATCGAGCTACCGACTAAGAATCCGTCTACTGCTGGTGCTAATTCTCGAACTTGCTCATTGGTATATATACCTGATTCAGAAATAATAATGCGATCTGCAGGTAATGTAGGAGCGTAATCAAATGTTCTGGCAATGTCGGTAGATAAGTCACGCAAATCGCGGTTATTAATACCGATCAATTTTGCACCTAATTCAATCGCTCTGTCGCGTTCTTCATCATTTGATATTTCTGTTAAAACCGCTAAGTTATATTGCTCAGCTATTGCCGATAACGCTTTATATTCGTCGTCTGACAAAACACTGAGCATTAATAGAATTGCATCAGCGCCATAATAACGCGCCAAATATACTTGGTATGCATCAACGAAAAAATCTTTATTAAGTACAGGACAATTTACGGTATCAGTAACAATTTTTAAATACTCAAATGTGCCTTGAAAATATTTTTCATCGGTTAAAACAGAGATAGCAGCAGCGTATTTATCGTAAATTTGGCAAATGGCTTTCGGGTCAAAATCTTCACGGATCAAGCCTTTTGACGGTGATGCCTTTTTACACTCTAAAATAAAACCTGCATATGCTTGCCCTTGTTTTCTATCAAGTGCAGCGTACATATCTTTTTGGGTAGGGACTAAGCTGTCAATAAAACCACTCAACGGAAAATCAATTTTACGTTGTTCAATTTCAATGCGTTTGTCAGCAACAATTTTCTCTAATATATTTGCCATGTTATGTCGTTGCCTCTAAGCTTGTGTTTGATATTGCTACCATATTTTCTAATGTCGTTAATGCTTTACCTGAAGATAATACTTCACTTGCCATGTTCGCTGCTGCTTTTAAATTACTCGCTTTATCATGTAAATATAATAATGCGGCACAGTTTATAATCACCGCAGCATTGTGAGCTGGTTGACCTTTGCCTGAAAGAATTGCGCGAATATATCCGGCATTCTCTTGCGGTGTTCCACCTTTAATATCTTCAAGTGTGTAACTCGGTAGTCCAAAATCAGTAGGAGAAATTACACGGGTTGTGCATTGTCCGTTTTTAATTTCACTTATTTGAGTGTTACCGTGTAATGCTATTTCATCTAAACCACTACCATGAACAACCCAACCACGCTTTACGCCTGTTAAAAGTAAACTTTCGGCCATAACATTAATGAGCTCAGGTGTATAAACACCAAGAAGCATAATACTCGGTGAAGCAGGGTTTACTAACGGGCCCAATATATTAAATAACGTACGCACGCCCATTGCTTTTCTCACTGGCCCTGCATGTCTAAAACCAGGGTGATAAGCTGGAGCATATAAAAAACACAAATTAGTTTGCGCTAAACATTCACTGGCAGTTGCTGGCGACATCATCAAATTAACGCCAAAGGCTTCTAGTAAATCAGCAGAGCCAGACATGCTTGAAACACTTCGGTTTCCGTGTTTTGCCATTTTCAAACCACAAGCTGCCGCTAATATTGCCGCGGTAGTTGAAATATTTATGGTATTTGCGCCGTCTCCACCTGTGCCAACACAATCAGCTACATTGTTTGCTTGTGATGGGAATGGTGTTGCTGAACTTCTAATAGCAAGCGCAGCACCGGAAACTTCGTTAGCGGTTTCACCTTTTATTTTCAATGCTGTTAACACACTAGCTAACAGTACGGGGTCAACCTCACCTTTGATCATTTGTTTGAAAAAGATTTCAGCGTCAGTTTGGCTGATATCACACCCATCAACGAGTTGTTGTAAAATTTTACTCATGTGAAGCTCCTGCTGCATTGACTTTGTCTGTCGCGAATGAGGTTGTCGCTGATAAACTTTGTGTTAATAAATAACTAATGGTTTGCGCTAATAACGTACCGCCGTAGGTGGTTAAAATTGACTCAGGGTGAAATTGAAAGCCTAATGCCGAATCACTTTTATGCTCAATTGCCATCGGTAAGCTGATTTGTTCAGACGTTATATATTCTGCAATAATATCGAGCGTTTTAGGCACATTACTCGCCACTAAAGAATGATAACGAGCGACAGGTAATGGATGATTAATACCTTCAAAGACGCCGTTTTGGCGATGAGTAACATTAGATGCTTTGCCATGAACTATTTCCGGCGCGCGAACGATGTCTCCGCCGTAATGTTCAATTAATGCTTGATGGCCTAAACAAATACCTAATATAGGATATTTACCGGCACATTTTGCAATTAAAGCCATCAAGCAACCTGCTTTACTCGGTTCACCAGGTCCGGGGGACAAAACAAGTAGCACGCGGTCGGTACAATTTTTCATTTGCTCAAAGATGAAGTCAGCAGACAATGTGTTGCGATAAATTGTTGGTTCGAAACCTAAACATTGAAATTCGTCTACAAGGTTATAGGTAAATGAATCAAGGTTATCAAGCATGAAAATTTTAACGCTTTCACTGTCATTATTGTCTTTATGATTTACGTTATTATTACTGTTCAAATCATGCATGATTATTCTCCTTATTTGGCATTGCACTTATCTCGATGGTAAATAGCTCTGCATTTTGAATAGCATTGATCACCGCTTGTGCTTTTTGCTTTGTTTCGTTGGCTTCTGACTGAGGGTCTGAATCGTAAACTACGCCAGCTCCCGCTTGAACATGGGCGATACCATGTTTAACAAAAGCAGAACGTATAACAATACAAGTGTCCATTTCACCATCGCCTGTTAAATAACCAACGGCACCGCCATAACTACCCCTACGCTTTCCTTCAACTTCACGTATCAATTGTGTTGCTTTTACTTTTGGTGCTCCAGATAACGTGCCCATGTTCATACAAGCTTGGTATGCGTGAAGGGCGTCTAAGTCGAGATCTAAGGTGCCACAGACTCTAGACACTAAATGCATGACATGAGAATAACGATCAACTTTCAGTAAATCAGCCACATACCGAGTGCCAGCTTGGCTAACGCGTGCAATATCGTTACGTGCTAGATCTACTAGCATGGTGTGTTCAGCCAATTCTTTTTTATCTAAACGTAGTTCAAGTTCAATACGGCTGTCTAAATCGAGAGAAATTGAACCGTCTTTATTAAATCCACGTGGGCGAGTGCCAGCAATAGGATAAATTTCTACCTGTCGGTTTTTGTGTTGATATTTTAATGCAGATTCTGGAGAAGCACCAAAAATACAAAAGTCGCTATCTTTTAGGTAAAACATATAAGGACTAGGGTTACTTTGTTTTAATGCTTTGTAAGCATTTAAGGTATTTGAACAACTAAGGGTAAATGTGCGAGAAGGAACCACTTGAAAAATGTCACCTGCACGAATATTTTCTTTTAATTGGTTAACGGTATTGCAGAACTGTTCATCAGAAATATCACTGCTAACGTCGTTTTTTTCAATAGGGCTTCCACTAGCATTAGCGACTGGAATTTCATGTGCAATATATTGCTGAGCAAGAATATTTTTTATATCGGCTAAACGTTGACGAATAGCGGCTAAATTATTGTTAGCCTTGTTTCCTGAAAAAACATTACCAATGACTTCAGTTGATTGCGCTTCATGGTCGATAACAACAACAGTTTCGGCAAGGTAATAAACAAAGTCAGGACACGTATTATCGCCATTACTTACTGTCGGTAATTCTTCAGTCATCGACATCATATCGAAAGCAAAAACACCACCAAGAAATACGGCAAAAGGGTGGCCGCTGATATTTTTTAATTGATTAAATAAGCGCAAACTTTGAAAAGGGTTAATCGCTAATAAGCGGGATTTCTCATCAAGTTGTTGAGTAATTTCGGGGAAAACAGCAATAAATGAATTTTTGTTAAATGTTAAGGCAGCGTGTTCAGCTAATTGCTGTTGTGCAAATTCAAGTGCTGCTTGGCCATTTTTAGTTAAGGCTTCAAAAGTGACTACATTAGCATGACAAGTGATTTTTAATGCCGCATCGGTAAGTAATAGGCTTTTTAATTGATGCTTTTTATCAATTTCAGCAGATTCTAGTAATAAATTATTGTCGGAGTTTTGGCTTAACTGGTGAAATATAGCCAGTGGATCTGTTTGATATTTTACTGTTTCTGACAAAGTGTTAACACTGCCAACTTGCTCATTTGTAGCAAAAGTATTCTGATGGTTCATATTTTGTCCTAACGTCTAGATTCTAATAATAATTAATGGTCAACCTGCATAAATAGGCAGTAGCCACCATATAAACCAACTTTTAATACGAATAATAATCATGTTTTTTCTCTTAGATTTATTTAGCCTATGGCTAAAAAGTAAAAAGCCCACTCATATAAAATAAGCAGGCTTTTTGAATTTTTACGTACAAGTAAACATCACAACCCACTTATGTAGATTTATGCCACCAACTAATCATCGAAATAGTTTGTTTTACTTGTATCATTATTGTCTTCATCTCAGTAAAATTGCATTAGCAATTAATTCCCCTATAGAAGAACCGATTATGACTGCATTGTCAACCTCTGATTTAGCTGATTATTATAGCCTACGGGTTGATTTACACAGTCATACGAAATGCTCTGATGGAACATTAACACCGCAAGAGCTTGTTGAACGGGCGGTTAACTTCCAATTGAACGTTTTAGCGATTACTGATCACGACACGGTGAAAGGTTTATCTATCGCTAAAAATTATATTTTAGAAAAAAATCATCCATTAAAATTAGTGAATGGTATTGAAATATCAACCAGTTGGCATGGCTTTGAAATTCATATTGTTGGTCTAAATATTGACGTAGATAATAATGAATTGAAAACATTGATTGAAAGCCAACAAGAGGCAAGAGAGTTACGTGCGACTACCATGGGTGAAAAACTCACTAAATGTGGTTTCCCAGGGATATACCAACAAGCTAAAGAGTTAGCGGGTGAAGGCTCAATAACCCGTGCCCATTTTGCAAAAATATTATTGCAAGAAGGCCATGTTGACCATATGCAAAAAGCCTTCGATAAATATATTGGTAAGGGGCAGCGCGCTTTTGTAAAGCCTACATGGTGTTCAATTGAAGAAGCTGTTGCAGCTATTCACCATGCTGGTGGTAATGCTGTCATTGCACATCCAGTTCGATATGACTTGTCTACCAAGTGGTTACGCCGATTAGTTGTACAATTTAAAGAAGCAAAAGGCGATGGTTTAGAAATAGTATTACCGCAAATGGGTAACGAACAACGTAAATTAATGCTAAGCTTTTGTTTAGAGTATGATTTGCATGCCTCTATGGGCTCTGATTTTCATTACCCAAGCCGATGGAGTGATTTAGGTCGTAATTTACGTATGCCTGATAAAGTAAAGCCTATTTGGGAACTTTGGCATTGATACTAAAATTAATTTCAAAACTAGCACTAAAATCGGTATCAAATATAATTCCGATACTAACACAAAACTTAACATCAACATCAACACCAACAGTGGAGTAAACTTATGAGCCAGTTCTTTTATGTACACCCTGATAATCCGCAAGGTCGTTTGATGAAGCAAGCGACAGCCATTATCCAACAAGGTGGCGTTATCGTTTATCCCACCGATTCAGGTTATGCGTTAGGTTGCCATATAGGTGATAAAAAAGCGCTTGAGCGAATTTGTAAAATTCGTGACATTGATAAAAATCATAATTTCACCTTAGTATGTTGTGATTTGTCGGAGTTGTCTGAGTATACTCGTGTTGATAACAGCGCTTATCGATTATTAAAAAATAATACACCGGGTCCTTATACTTTTATCTTTAAAGGTTCAAAAGAAGTCCCTAAACGTTTACTTAATCCGAAAAAGAAAACGATTGGAATCAGAGTACCTGACAATGCAATTGCCCAAGCGTTACTTGCTGAGCTAAAAGAACCTATTATGTCTACGACATTGATAATGCCGGGTAAAGAACATGCAGAGTATGATCCTGAGCATATCCGCGATATTTTAGAGCACGAAGTTGATTTAATCATTAATGGTGGCCATTTAGGTGAACATCCAACGACAGTGGTGGATTTTTCTGATGATCAAGCGAGAGTTATTCGTGTGGGTGAAGGCGATCCAACACCATTTGAATAGTTGGTTATTATGAATGGCGAATAAATTGTGAATCAACCGGTTAATCAAAAAAAAGCTAATAATCCCCGAGAGATGGTTCAGCAGGTTTTACCGCTGGCGCTGATCCGAGGTGAAGTTGTGGTCAATAAACCACAAGATTTGTTTATTCCCCCTGATGCTCTCGAAGTCATATTAGAATCGTTTGAAGGTCCTCTCGATTTATTACTCTATCTTATTCGTAAACAAAAATTTGATATTCTTGATATGCCAATTTCACCTATTACGACGCAATACATGCAATATATTGAGCTAATGAAAGAAATTAAAATGGAGCTGGCCGCAGAATATTTAGTGATGGCAGCTATTTTAATGGAAATAAAATCACGCTTATTATTGCCTAAACAGGCGGTGGCAGAAGAAGATGACGACCCGCGAGCTGAACTAGTAAGGCGTTTACAAGAATATGAAGTGATAAAAAATGCGGCCCAGCAGCTAGATCAAATCCCTCGAATGGAGCGAGATGTGTTTGAAGTAAGTGCAGAGCTGGCCAAAGATTTTCAAGCGGCTGTTTTCGAAACCAATGTTGAAATGAGTGAACTAGTCGCGGCATTGCAAGGTGTAATGAAGCGGACTAAAGCGTTTGAACATCACCATATAGAAAAAGAGTCTTTATCAACGAGAGAAAGAATGTCTTTGATATTAGCGCATTTAAAACGTGCAGCAGTCACTAACTCAGCTTTTGTTGAGTTTAGTGAGTTATTTAAAGTACAAGAAGGTAGGCAAGGTGTTGTGGTTACTTTTTTGGCTATTTTAGAACTGATCAAAGAAAGTTTAATTGAATGTATTCAAACTAAAGTATTTGGTCAATTAAGATTGCGGTTACCTGAATGACATCTATCGAACGCTTGAAGTTATCACAACTTTTAGAAGCGGCATTTTTTGTGAGTGATACACCATTAAACATTAAACAATTGAAAACAGAGTTATTAGTAAATTATAAGGTAAGTCATCAAGAAATTCGTGATGTTATTACTGAATTGGTGATAAAATATAAAGACTCAGGTATTAACCTTGTAAAAGTTGCTTCTGGTTATCGTTTTGAAACGATTACAATGCTGAGTGATGACTTAGCTTTTTTTGTTGCTAAGCTCAATAAAGAAAAAGCACCAAAATATTCACGATCTCTTTTAGAAACGCTTGCACTTATTGCTTATAAACAGCCGATTACGCGAGGTGAAATAGAAGAAATTCGCGGAGTTGCGGTAAGTAGTAATATAATGAAAACATTATTAGAAAGAAACTGGGTAAAAGTAGTAGGAAACAAAGAAGTGCCTGGTAGGCCTTCGTTATATGCGACGACAAAAATATTTTTAGATTATTTTTCATTAACATCATTAACCCAGTTACCAGAATTATTGCCTATGGCTGAATTAGGCGCTACAGATAAACCGATTGAATAAGTGGTTTAGTTGTCGCAACAGCATTGAAAAACATACAAACACTATTTATTTTAGAGACAGCAACGTAGCGGAAAATTCCGTAAAGTTACTGACGTAAAGAGAGTTAAACCGCATGTCTGAAAAATTACAAAAAGTTCTTGCCCGCGCTGGCAAAGGCTCACGCCGTGAAATGGAAACCTTTATTAGTGCTGGTCGTGTCAGCATTGACGGAAAAACCGCATTTTTAGGTGATCGCATCGAAGGTACTGAGCAAATCCGTCTTGATGGCCATATCGTAAAGTTAAAAGCCAAAGAAGACGATTTATGTCGTGTCATCATGTACAACAAGCCGGAAGGCGAAATGTGTACGCGTAAAGATCCTGAAGGCCGCCCAACGGTTTTTGATCGTTTACCACCTCTAGAAAATAGCCGCTGGGTTGCGGTAGGTCGATTAGATATTAATACCTCAGGTATGCTTTTATTTACGACGGATGGTGAGCTTGCCAATCGCTTAATGCATCCTTCACAAAAAGTTGAGCGTGAATATGCCGTACGTGTTTTTGGTGAAGTAAATGAAGCCATGCTTCAAACCCTTCGTGCTGGTGTTAAATTGGAAGATGGTCCAGCGAAATTCCAAAAAATCACTTATAAGGGTGGAGAAGCACGAAATCATTGGTTCCATGTTGTACTTTCTGAAGGACGAAATCGTGAAGTACGTCGTTTATGGGAAAGCCAAGAAGTTCAAGTAAGTCGTTTAATTCGTGTTCGCTATGGTGATATGGAAATGAAACGTCAATTGCCTAATGGTGGTTGGACAGAATTAGCGTTAGGTGAAGTTAATTACTATCGTAAATTAGTCGGCTTGCCTGTTGAAACACAGAGTAAAGTTAAGGTTGATGAAAAAGCGATGGATAATGCAAAAAGCCGTCGTATTCGTCGTTCTGTGAAAAAGCATCAACAAAGAAGTCAACAAGCAACACGTCGTCGTCGTTAGTTATAAGGGACAAATAACTTGAATAAAACATACATTGAAGATCATGCCTCATTGGTAGTACTTTGTCAGAAACTTGCAAAAGCAGATGTTTTGGCAATAGATACCGAATTTGTTCGTACGCGTACCTTGTATCCTAAATTAGGTCTTATTCAAGTGAATGATGGGGAAAATTTAGCTTTAATTGACCCCGTTGCTGTTGATGATTTATCGCCATTTTGGCAGTTATTAACAGATGAAAAAATTTGTAAAGTTTTACATGCTTGTTCTGAAGATTTAGAAGTTTTTCTTACTGCTGCAAATTGTCGTCCGGTTAATTTAATTGATAGTCAAATAATGATGTCGTTTCTTGGTCATGGTTTATCAATGGGTTATGCCGCGATGGTTAATCACTATTTAGACATTGAAGTTGATAAGTCTGAATCTCGTACAGATTGGATGAAACGACCTTTAACGGCTAAACAACTTGACTATGCTCAAGCCGATGTTGACTACTTATTTCAACTTTACCCGCGTATTTATCAGGAACTTGAACAAAATGGTTGGCTTGATGCAGCAAAGCAAGAAAGCGAATTACTGATTGAGAAAAAGTTTACGCCGATTGATGAAAGTAAGTTATATCTTAATATCAAACTCAGTTGGAAGCTTAGCCCTAAACAATTGTACATATTACAGCACTTGGCAAGTTGGCGTTTCCAGCAGGCTAAAAGTCGTGATATGCCAATAGGGTTTATTGCGAAAGATCATACGCTGTTTGCTTTAGCGGTTCACAATCCTGATAACGTCGGTATTATGACAAACCTCGAAGGTGTCGAAATGTTAGATGTTCGCCATAAAGGTAAATCTATGTTGATGGTATTAAAAAGAGCCGAACAAGAAGATAGTGGAGAATATCCTGAGAAAATACTCCGTCTTGATGAATATCCAGGCTATAAACAAATATTTAAAAAAGTAAAAAGTTTTATTGCTGAACAGGCCGTAAAATTTGAACTTTCACCAGAAAATTTAGCATCTAAAAAGCAAATTAACCAATTTTTGACATGGCACTTTAAACTTAATAATGCACCTGAATATAGTGTGTCAGTGGATGTTTTAAATGGGTGGAGGAAAGTACTCTTTGGTGAGAAATTATCTTTATATGCCAATAATAACTTTACGTAATATCTAAATATAGAGCTAATAAAATACTAACTTGCTTGTACTTTTCTAAATGGAATTTTAACAAGCTATTGTAAAACCATACTCGAACATAGGTCCCCTTTATGCTGTGTACTATATATAAAAGTTCTAAAAAAGTAGAAACATATCTTTTTGTTAAACAACGTGATGATTTTTCAACAGTACCTGCAGCACTAATGTCAATGTTTGGTACGCCAACACTTGTTACCGTGATGAATTTAGCCAATAAAGAAAAACTTGCACTAGCCGATATTGATAAAGTGAAAGAAAACTTGAATGGGCAAGGGTATTACTTACAACTTCCTCCTCCCAAAGAAAACTTACTTGATCAACATAAAGAAGAAATGCAATTGAAAAATAGCATTAAAGCCTAGAGACTTTTATGAATATATTATTGAAAATTAAAAGCTATAGTGCCTTGATTACATGTTCTTTATTACTTTGTTTAATAAGCTCTGTTGAAGCCGCAAAAAAAGAACTTTCAGAAGCAGGTTATGAAAAGTATGTCGTAACACTCAAAAAAGAAGCGCTTGCTAAAGGGTATGATGATGAATTTGTTAAACGCGCATTCTCAAAAGTAAAGTTTCATGCTAGAGCGGTAAAAGCAGATCGGTCCCAACCTGAGAATGTAGAAACATTAGATACCTATTTACCTAAACGCGTTCCTGATTGGAAGGTAAAAAAAGCCCGTGAAATGTATAAAAAACATTTGCCTTTGTTAACTGAAATTGGAAAAAAGTATGGTGTACAGCCTCGCTTTATTATCGCGCTGTGGGGACTAGAAACCAATTTTGGTAAGATTATGGGTAACTATAATGTTATTTCTGCACTGACAACTCTAGCGTACGAAGGTCGTCGAGAAGTTTTCTTTAAGAAGCAATTATGGGCAGCATTAAATATTATTCAGCAAGGCCATATTAATGTTGAAAATATGAAAGGCTCATGGGCTGGCGCGATGGGACAAAACCAATTTATGCCTACTTCATTTGTTGCTTACGCAGTAGATGGTAATGGCGATGGCAAAAAAGATATTTGGGGTAATTCGGCTGATGTGTTTTCATCGATGGCAAATTATCTTAATAAAGAAGGTTGGAACGACGAATTAACATGGGGAAGGCAAGTTAAATTGCCACAAGACTTTGATATGTCTTTGGCTATACCTAAAAATACGGGTAGCCGTAAAAATTGGTTAAAAGCTTGGACGAAAACGGAAAAGACATTGGCACAGTGGCAAAATTTAGGGGTAAGACGAGCAGATGGCACTCATTTGCCAAAAGTAGATGTAAAAGCAGCTCTCGTATTTCCTGATGATGAGAATGGTCGCGTATATCTAGCTTATAATAATTATAAAAGTTTAATGCATTGGAATTTGTCATATTACTTTGTCAGTTCTGTGGGGCATCTATCAGATAGGATAAAATTCCCACCGATTCATTAAGTTTAGCAAAATCGATACTAGTCAATAAAAGAGAAATATTTATGAGCGAACAAGCTCCATTTTGGCAAACCAAAAAATTAGAAGAAATGACTCGTCCTGAATGGGAGTCTCTTTGCGACGGTTGTGCTAAATGTTGTCTAAACAAATTTATCGACGACGATGAAACAACAGAAGAAACAGAATTATTACCAACGAACCACATCAATGAAGGTGAGCAAATTTATTACACCAATATTGCTTGTCATTTGTTGAATGAAAAAAGTTGCCAATGTTCGAAATATGAAGAGCGCACAACATTAGTACCTGACTGTGTTCGATTAACTCAAGAAAACATAGACGGGGTGTTTTTCATGCCCCCAAGTTGTACATATAGGCGTTTAAAAGAAGGGCGCGGTATGCCTTCTTGGCACCCACTACTTAATAAAGGTAAAAAGTCTGCAATGCATAAAGCAGGTATGTCGGTACGTGGGAAAATTGTTAAAGATGATGATGTTGTAATAGAGTCTTTTGAAGATTACATTGTTTCATGGCCTTTAAAAGATCTTGAGTAAATAGTTAACGATCACTTTATTATTCTCATCCTCACACATTCTAAAGCGCTAAATTATTTTAGCGCTTTTTTATTACCTGTTTATCGTGTATTTATTTTATTTCTTATGGATATCAAATAAAACATTAAATTCCTTTTGCTTAATTTTTAAAACTTCAATAGCATACTCCCCCAGACGATATTTCTACTTTTTAAGCATGTAATACCTATGAGTATAATAAGTAGTGAATAGCCAATAATTCTTCTAATACTCTATAAAGTGAAATAAACATGATCATTGATGGTAAACAGGCCGCGGCTGATTTACGAAAAACATTAGCAATTGAAGTTGCACAACTTAAAGAAGATAAAGGTATTGTACCTGGTTTAACTGTAGTGCTTGTTGGAGAAGATCCTGCTAGCCAAGTGTATGTTCGCAATAAAGTAAAACAAACACGAGAAGTAGGCATGATTTCCAATGAAATTAAATTGCCAAAAGACGCTACAGAAGTTCAACTGTTAGAGCAACTTCGACAATTGAATAATGATGAGGCGGTTCATGGTATTTTAGTGCAATTGCCTTTACCTAAACACATTGACGAAAGTGTGATTATTGCCGCCATTGCACCTCATAAAGATGTTGATGGTTTTCATGCAATGAACTCAGGTCGTTTACTCAATGGTGAAAAAGGTGCTTTAGTTCCTTGTACGCCGCAGGGATGTATAATTCTTGCTAAAAAGCACTTAGGCGAAGATTTATCGGGTCAACATGCTGTTGTTATTGGTCGTTCAAATATTGTAGGAAAGCCTGTAGCTCTATTACTTTTACAGGAAAATTGTACAGTAACTATCGCGCATTCTCGCACTAAAAACTTAGCTGAAGTTTGTCAGCAAGCCGATATTGTGATCGCTGCCGTTGGTCGTCCTAACTTTGTCCAAGCAAGTTGGATCAAGCCAGGGGCAACAATTATCGATGTAGGTATTAATCGTGTTGAAGATGAAAATGGTAAAGGCAAACTTGTTGGCGATGTTGATTTTGCAAATGTCGAAAGTATCTGTGGCGCCATTACACCTGTTCCTGGCGGTGTTGGGCCAATGACAATAGCCTGTTTATTGAAAAACACCGTTGAAGCGGCAAGAATGAACGCTTAACTCAATGTGTTTTTTAAATATCCAAAGCTTAAGTTAAATAGTTCGACTAAAAACCAATAATTCGTTATTGTTTTTTTTATGTTCAGGATGAACGGTATGTCGTGGTGCCATGGATGGCAATGAACGACGATGTTCAGGATGAACGGTATGTCGTGGTGCCATGGATGGCAATGAACGACGATAGCTTAAATATCGTTTTAATAAAGGTTGAAGTAATTGATGCTCTGTTATTCGGCTAAAGCCGTTGAATTCATAGAAATGAGTAAGACTTCCTTTTGCAAAACAAACTATCTGTTGGCTCGTATGTTGAAACAATGCATGTTTGATAAGTTCACTAGCTAATCTTTTTTGTCGGTAGTCTTTTTTGATAACTAAAGCATGGAGGAATAATTGAGGATTTCTTTCTTCTAAGCCTGAAATTATAACGGCGCCAATGATCTCTCCCGAATATTTCATCAGGTAGGCATTATCATACCCAAGCAGCCTTGCGCTATAGCTTTGTTGTTTATAAAAGCGCATCAGTGATTTTTTGTCACTTTTACTTGCTTTGCTAATAACTGTATCCATGAACTTTATTCTACATCATTGCCGTTTGTTATTATAAAATGAAAAAACCAAACAAATCGCTTGGTTTTTATTTATCAGCGTTTCTCTTTATACCCTAAGGGCTTTTTCACCACGAGCAATACCGACACAGCCAGACCGAACTGCTTCAATAATTTCAGTTTCATTTCCCAGTGTATTTACAAAGGCATTAAGCTTTTCTGCATCACCCGTTAATTGAATGGTATAAACTTGTTTGCCAATATCAATAATAGAACCTCTGAAAATATCGGTAATACGTTTAACTTCAGTGCGAGATTTATCATTCATAGCCAAAACTTTGATAAGTATTAATTCACGCTCAACATGACTACGCTCAGTTAAGTCGGTAATTTTTATAACATCAATAAGCTTATTAACTTGTTTAACAATCTGCTCAAGCACTTTATCATCACCTCGGGTTGCTATGGTAATGCGAGATAAACTTTGGTCTTCAGTTGGAGCAACCGTTAAACTTTCAATATTGAAAGCACGCTGTGAAAATAACCCAACAATACGTGATAATGAACCTGCTTCATTTTCTAATAAAATAGCTAAAATTCTACGCATTATGATTTTACTCCTTTTTTAATCCACATCTCATCTATTGCCCCTAAGCGTATTTGCATCGGATATACATGTTCTTTTTCGTCAACTAAAACATCAACAAAAACTAGTCGATTCTTAATGTTGAAAGCTTCTGTTAGTTTATCTTCTAATTCATCTAAATGATTAATTTGCATACCTACATGGCCATAAGACTCTGCAAGTTTTACAAAGTCTGGAAGAGATTCCATATAAGATGATGAATGACGACCACCGTAAACCATGTCTTGCCACTGACGTACCATGCCTAAAGAACGATTGTTTAATGAAATAATTACAACGGGTAAATTGTACTGTAAGCAAGTTGATAGTTCTTGAATGTTCATTTGTATAGAGCCATCACCTGTTATACATATAACATGACTTTCCGGAAAGGCTATTTTAACCCCCATCGCCGCTGGAAGGCCAAACCCCATCGTGCCTAAACCACCAGAATTAATCCATTGGCGAGGTTTAGCATACGGGTAATATTGCGCAGCAAACATTTGGTGCTGTCCTACATCAGAGCAAACATAAGCTTCACCCTTTGTAATCTTATACATAGCTTCAATAACGCGTTGTGGCTTTATTTGATCGCCTTCTTGCACGTAACTTATGCTTTTAACGTCACGCCATTCATTTATTTGATGCCACCAGTCAGCTCTTTCTTCTTTATTGGGTTCGAAATTTGTTGCTGCTAATTCGTCTAATAACTGTTGTAGTACTACATCAACAAGACCAACAACGGGGATATGAGCATTAATCGTTTTCGAAATAGACGTTGGATCAATATCTACATGAATGATTGTTGCGTCTGGGCAAAACTTCTTCACATTATTAGTTACACGGTCATCAAAGCGTGCACCTAAGGCAAGAATAACATCTGCGTTTGCCATAGATCTATTGGCTTCTAAAGAGCCATGCATACCTAACATACCAATAAAGTTTTTATGAGTGCCTGAAATTCCTCCCAAGCCCATTAACGTGTTTGTGATTGGAGCATCTAACTTTTCAACAAGCTCTGTAAGTAACTCTGAGGCGTTTGCAATGATAACTCCACCACCAGAATAGACGACTAACTTTTTAGCGTCTGATATAGCTGAAACCGCTTTTTTAATCTGTTTGTGATGACCTTTCACATTGGGGTTATATGAACGCATTTTAACGTTAGTTTCGATATGAAACTCACCTGTACTTATTGGCATTAATAAGTCTTTTGGTAACTCAATTACAACAGGCCCAGGTCGCCCGGTACTCGCTATATAAAAAGCTTTAGCGATAATGTTAGGTATTTCTTCTACAACTCTACAGTTGAAACTGTGTTTAACGATTGGACGAGAACAACCCACAATATCGGTTTCTTGGAATGCATCATCGCCAATTAATGTTGAAGGAACTTGCCCTGAAAGTACCACCATTGGAATTGAATCCATGTAAGCCGTGGCAATGCCCGTTATACAGTTGGTAGCACCAGGGCCTGATGTGGCTAATACTACACCCACTTCCCCCGTTGAACGCGCATATCCATCAGCCATATGTGTAGCAGCCTGTTCATGACGAACTAAAATGTGCTCAACATCAGTTTGTTGAAATAAAGCATCATAAATGTCTAGAACAGTGCCACCAGGGTAGCCAAAAATGTACTTTACATCTAATGCTGCTAATGCTTTTACCACCATTTGCGCACCAGTGAATTTTTTCGTTGTCATGAGTTCGCCTTTTATAAATCATTGTTAAGCTAAAAATTGAAAGTAAAAAAAACCCTCGGTCTTATGCAGAGCGAGGGTTTATTGTATTTGTTATTCATTTACTTTTATTACACACAACACCAACTCTGTAATGGTTTAATAACCATGACGACTAAGAGGAGGACATTGAGTGAAACAGTAAAATTCATTTTTAATTGAATCCGAAAAGTAAAAATATTTATACTCTATTTTTAAAATGTTTTGCAGTAAGTGTCAACAAAAAATTACGAAAAAGCTAAATATATACATAACATTTTTTTCAATATTATTTTTTAGATTATATGGGATTCACTTTACTATTCATTAGGTGACTTTATCGGATGAAAAAATCATATTTATAATTAATTTTTTTGATAAAAACAGGATAAATTCTAAATTTTTAGTACACTTACCGTTAATACATCAAAAATTTAAGCGTATCAATGTCAAATTTCCTTTTTAAAGAAGAAGCGTCTGAAAGTACTTCAATTGTAAAAGCCAAAAAAGCTAAAGTTTGGCGGATTTTAGTCATTGATGATGATGAATCTGTGCATCACGTGACACAACTAGTGTTATCCGATGCGATTATTGAAAATAGATCACTAGAAATAGTGTCAGCTTATTCATCTAAAGAAGCACGAGAAATATTGTTGAAAGATAATAGTTTTTGTATGGCGTTTGTTGATGTGGTCATGGAAACAGATCATGCAGGTTTAGAGCTCGTTGAATGGATACGTAATATTTTAAAGAATCAAGCTATACGCCTCATTTTAAGAACAGGGCAAGCGGGGTCAGCACCAGAAGCTAAAGTAATCAAAGAATTTGATATTAATGATTACAAAGAAAAAACTGATTTTACTGCAGGAAAAATGACAACAACGGTTTATGCAAGTATTCGAGCATATCGCGACATAATGACAATTCAACGTAGTTTAGACGCGTTTAAACAGCTGATTAAAGCGACTCATGATTTACTCAAAATAAATCAGTTTAAGCCTTTTGGATCGGCTGCATTAAATCATTTGTTAACATTAATGGAAGTTGACAGCTCAGCCCTTTATATAGCACGAAGTCAGGTAGAATATGATGAAACGAGTTCTAATTTGATTATTGCTTGTACAGGGAAGTATGTTAGTGAATCTGACAGCCTAGAATCTTCAGATATTGCCTCAGATGTTAAGCATTTAATCCAGCAGGCTTTTGATAATAAAAGTCATCATACAACCGATGAAGTTTTTGTCGGTTATTATGAAACATCACACAATTCAGCCTCTGTGCTCTATATTGAATTTGAAGACGACGCAGAACACTTTAAGGCTAATTTAGCTGAAATATTTGCCACTAATGTTGCCCTTATTCTTGATAGTTTATCTAAGCAGCACGAAATAGAAAATACTCAAAAAGAGCTGCTATATATTGTTGGTGAAGCTATTGAAGCTCGCAGTAAAGAAACAGGAGCACATGTTCATCGTGTAGCACTTATATGCGAAAAATTAGCACAAAAGTTAGATTTAAGTGATGCATTTATAAGTGCTATTCGTTTAGCTGCGCCGTTACATGATATTGGTAAAGTTCTCATTCCAGGGGATTTACTGCACAAACCCGGGAAGCTTGATGAGGATGAATGGGAAACAATGAAAGGACATGCTGATGCTGGCTTTAAATTGTTGTCTAAATCAAAAACAAGTGTTTCCAAATTAGGCGCACGATTAGCTCATTATCACCATGAAAACTGGGATGGCAGTGGTTATCCTGATGGTCTTTGTGGTATTGAAATACCACTTGAAGCCAGAATTATGGCCATTGCAGATGTTTTTGATTCACTGGGATCTGCTCGATGTTATAAAGAAAAGTGGTGTGATAACGATATAAAAATATTTCTAATTGAACAACGAAATAAAAAGTTCGATGCAAAATTGATTGACGTGTTTGTGGAGAGCTTTGATGAGTTTTGCCAAATTAGAATTGAACATCCTGATGGCTAGCACCCGAACTATACATCACCTAAATAAAATCGCCAACTCAAGCAGTAATCTACAGTGTAGATAAATTTGAGTCGGTGCTTTTTAGCTATTTACCTGTTACTTAACGTTGGCTTAATTTATCAACTGTTGCTGAGCAGGCTTTCAAAAACATTTCCATAAAATATTCAACTTCAGGCATATCTTTTTTTAATTCATCAAGTTTTAGTTCCAGTCGCTCCTTTACATGAGCAAACTCAGGATTCTGATGGTTTAATTCATCGATAGCTTTGATATAGGCCACTAGAATGTCTGCCGCTTTTACAATCGCTTTGTAATGCACTTCAACGTTATCTTGAACAATAATATCTGAAAATATTTCTTGAAACTCCTCAGGTAAAGACGCTAAGCATTCCTTTTCGGCTAAGTACTCTATCTTCTTGAATTCTCGTGCTATTTCCTTGTTGGCGTATTTTGTAGGGCTAACTATATCGCCGTATCGAGTTTCGCTGGCTTCATGATATAAAGCAATAGTTGCAACTCTATCGGCATTTATATTTCCGTTAAACTTTTTGTTTTTAATCACAGCTAATAAATGAGCCACAATAGCTACTTGATGTGAATGCTCAGCTACATTTTCTGGCTTTACACAGAACATTAATGCCCAACGTTTGATCAATGGCATTCTGAACATCCATGCTAAAAAAGTGCTTTGCATTTTTATTTCCTTTGTAAAATTAATAATTACTGACTATAGGTACTGAAAAAGTTTTTAAGTTTATCCATTGCAGGTATTAACTCGTCAACATGCGGTAAAAAAACTAATCTAAAGTAATTCTTTTCTTTAATGTTGAATGCACTGCCATGCACCAAGAGAATTTTTTCTTGTTTAAGTAAATCTAAAATCATTCTTTCATCATCAACAATGTTAAATTTTTCTTGATCGACTTTTACAAATAAATATAGTGCGCCCATTGCTGGATTACAGGATAAACCATCGATATCATTGATCATTTTATGCGCTAGATTTCGTTGTTTGATTAAACGCCCGTCATCTTTAATTAATTCATTAATACTCTGATAGCCACCAAGTGCTGTTTGAATGGCATGTTGACAAGGTACGTTGGCACACAAGCGCATTGAAGCAAGAATATTTAAACCTTCAAGATAATCTTCAGCATGAAACTTAGGGCCACTAATAACCATCCAACCTGCGCGAAAACCAGCGATACGATAATTCTTTGACAAGCCACCCATCGTTATAATTAATACATCTTGAGCCAAACTTGCCGTAGGTATATGCGTTGCTTGATCATACAAAATTTTATCGTAGATTTCGTCACTAAAAATAATGAGGTCATGTTTACGTGCTAAATCAATAATGCCTCTTAGCACTTCTTCGCTATAAACAGCACCCGTTGGATTATTCGGATTGATAAGGACTATTGCTTTAGTTTTATCATTAATTTTATCCGCAATATCTTGCAAATCAGGAAACCATTGGTTTTCTTCATCACAACGATAATGAATAGCTTTACCTCCTGAAAGAGCAACGGATGCTGTCCATAATGGATAATCAGGCGCAGGTATCAATACTTCATCATCATTATTAAGTAATGCTTGCATTGCCATTACTATTAATTCACTCACACCATTTCCAATAAAAATGTCTTCAACACTTACATCTAAGATTCCTTGCTGCTGAAAGTATTGCATAACAGCAACACGAGCAGAGTATATTCCTTTGGACTCACAATAGCCCTGCGCAGTAGGGAGATTACGAATTACATCTTTTAAAATATCATCCGGAGCGGCAAAGCCAAATGGGGCAGGGTTACCAATATTAAGTTTTAATATTTTATGTCCTTCATCTTCTAATTTTCGAGCTTCTGCTGCAATTTGCCCTCTAATTTCATAGCAGACATTATTTAGTTTTGAAGATTTATTGATGTTTTTCATTACAGGCTTCTTATAAAATATTTTTTAAGTGTGGTTGATGATCCAATCTTCATTGTCACTAATAATTAGCAGCTTTGAAACAGTTACTTGCAACTTTCTTATAGCATTAATGAAATAAAAGAGGCATCTTGTTATTAAACGAATGAAATTTGAGCAAGAGGTGTGATATGCCATTACCGTTATTATGGTTAGGAGCTGCAGCTGCTTCAATATTTGCTATGAAAGAATTAGCTGACGACAGAAAAGAGCAGCAAAGAAAACGCCGTTATTCTCGTGATGCGGAAAGTTACAGTATGCTCAAACGACATGAATCTCCCATTGCTACCTATCCAACTGATTTATTTAGTACAGAGGAGAAAGTAAAACCAGAAATCGGCTCACTTGTTTGTTGTGGTATTGGTGGGTTGTTAGAGCATACAGGCATTTGGGTGGGAGATAATACCATTATAGAACTCGATGGTAATGGTCTTATTAAACCTATTTCAGTGACTCGTTTTACCAAAGAGCGATCAGGTAAAAATATTTTTATAGCATGCGATTCAAAAGCTAAACCTATAGCAGACGAAATTGCGGCGAGCAGAGCTCAAAAACAAATTTTTCAATGCCTCGATTATCATGTTATTGACAATAATTGTCACCAGTTTATTTGGCAGTGTTTTAGACCTCATGACAGTAACTTAAGTACATTTAAAGAACTAAATATTCGTTTGGCCAAGTTGTTTGATAAGAAAATCTATTGGGATATTTGTGATTGTTAATGTTATTAAATAGCTGGTTTTGGGGATTTATTACTATACATTTACCTCTAAGACAATCAGAATAACCCCTAATTTAAATTGTGGATTAAGGGTTACTTTTGAAGGTTTGGTTAAAAAGAATTTTACTCTTTTTCGTTTTTTTATTTACTTTTTTTAGCATTGTTATTTTTATGGCATTGCAATCTTCGCCACATATTCAGCCTAAGCATCATATTGATGCTAATTCGGCCGCTAAAAATCAACGTATTGTTCAACGGTTAGTTCAATCAATCAAAAGTGAAGAACAGCTAATTTATCTAGAAGCAACTCAGTCTGAGCTTCATGGCTTAAGTGCTTTTGGTCATAGGGCCGTTTCACCATTAACCTCAGATATTATTCTCTTTCAAGATAATGCGTTACTTAAGTTTTCTATAGAACTACCTATCCCTGATTTTATTAAGTACCTTAATATTGAAGTCATGCTTATTGCTTCAAAAGAAGGCTTAGATTTAGATACTGTAAATATTGGGAATATTACATTACCGGGAAATAGGTTGATTGGCATGGCTGAATGGCTGGCCAATTTTTATGTTAAAGATGAGTTTGGTACTGAATTATTGAATATGATAAAAAGTGTTGATATTACTTCTGACCAACTTTCTGTCGGTGTTGTATTATCTGAAAATATGAAAGATGATCCATTAAACAATAAGAGTAGTTTATTTGCTTTACGTGACAAACTTGCTTTATATGGCGATGTTGAAGTCATCCGCTTTTATCACCAAAGTCTTGTTGAAACTATTGAACAATCAAATAGCTTAAAATATTCATTCGCAGAGTATGTTGGCTTTATGTTTGGTTTAGTCAAGCAACGTAACCTAGCTGGAATAGGAGAGTCATTTTCAGAAGAAAACCGAGCGGCGTTAATGGCTTTGGTACTTTATTTTGGTACCGATAAATTTGAGTTACTTGTTGGCGATATTTCAAAACTATCAACCAAACAAGTTCAGCAACGAAATACACTTAGATCCAGGGTTAAGTTACGCAATAGAGTTGATATCCAAAAACATTTTATTTACTCGGTTGCTCTCCAGTTATTTGGAACAAGTGCAGCGAGTAATGCTATAGGTGAATTAAAAGAATTTTTAGATTCTAATAAGGGAGGCAGTGGTTTTAGTTTTGCTGACCTGATGGCTGATCGAGCAGGGACTCGTTTAGCGATGCTTGCAACTGATTCTGATGAAAGAGCATTAAAAGTACAAGAACACTTAGCTGATATTACAGATGAAGCTTTACTTTTACCTGAGTTAACAGGCCTGCCGGAAGGTATATCACAACAAGCCTTTGAGCTTTACTATCGTGATATTAATTCTAAAATATACAGTGAAATGTTAAATAATATTGATCAACAATTACAAACAATTCCTGTTTATAAAGATTAGTAACTTAAAGCTTAAAGCACTAATGTAAAAAGCAAAACGCGACAATTACGTCGCGTTTTTATGTTCAGGATGAACGGTATGTCGAGGTGCCATGGATGGCAATGAACGACGATGTTCAGGATGAACGACGATGAAGTCTATTATGCAAATAAAGACATAATATCACTGATAGCCATGAGTGACTTATCACCGGTAATACGGTTCTTCACTTCAACATTTTGTTCATCAAGATTACGTTCACCCACAACTAATAATATTGGCGTACCAATTAATTCATGGTCGGCAAACATTACACCAGGACGCTCTTTACGATCATCGAAAATAACTTCAATGCCAGCCTGTTGTAATTGTTCGTATAAGGCTTCTGACGTTTCTTTAACACGGGCAGATTTTGCCATATTCATCGGAACAATAGCGACTTGAAATGGAGCAATAGCTGCAGGCCACTTAATACCATATTTATCGTGATTTTGTTCAATCGCAGCAGCAACAATACGTGAAACACCAATACCGTAACACCCCATGGTTAAAATTTGATTTTTACCACTTTCAGTTAATACACCACATTTCATTGCTTGTGCATACTTATCACCAAGCTGGAATATGTGGCCTACTTCAATCCCACGCTTAATAACAATATTACCACTACCACATGGGCTAGGATCACCTTCAACTACATTGCGGATATCTTGGATATTGATTTCGCCAGAATCTCTTTCCCAGTTAACACCAGTATAAGATTGGCCATTTACGTTGGCACCACAGACAAAGTCGCTTAGATGTGCCGCACTATGATCTACAATTACTTCAATATTTAAGCCAATAGGACCTAGTGAAGATATATGACAGTTAGCAACTGCAGAAATTTGTTCATCAGTTGCAAACGTTAAAGGTGAAGCTACACCTGGTAAGTTTTCAACTTTAACATCATTTAGTTGATGATCTCCACGAAGTACAAGTGCAATAAATTTTTCTGGCTCACCTAAAGCAGAAGAGGCCAGTACTAATTGTGTTTTTACGGTCGTTTTTAAATCTATGTTTGAGGTTTTGATTAAACGTTCAAGTTTTAATTCTTCCGTACTCATTTCTTGAGTGGCTTCTGCTCGTTCACCTTTTGGTGTTATAGCTTCAGCTTTCTCAACGTTGGCTGCAAAATCGCTACCGTCACTAAAAGCTATATCGTCTTCACCAGAATCTGCTAACACATGAAATTCGTGTGAAGTTTCACCACCAATCGAACCTGTGTCAGCAATTACTGGACGATAATCTAAACCTAAACGGTCGAAAATACGGCAGTATGCGTCAAACATTTTATTGTAAGTTTTATTTAAACACTCTTCGCCTAAATGGAAAGAGTAAGCATCTTTCATCAAAAATTCACGACCACGCATCACACCAAAACGAGGGCGGATTTCGTCACGGAATTTATTTTGCATTTGAAAAACGTTAAGCGGTAATTGCTTATAGCTATTTATTTCATTAGCAATAAGCTTAGTGATAACTTCTTCGTGAGTTGGACCTAAAACGAAAGCGCGATCATGACGATCGTTTATGCGAAGTAGCTCAGGGCCATAATCATTTAAACGTCCTGACTCTTCCCATAAATCAGCCGGTTGAACCATAGGCATTAATACTTCAATAGCACCAGCGCGTTCCATTTCTTCACGAACGATATTTTCAACTTTTCTTAATACTTTAAGGCCAGTAGGTAACCAAGTGTATAAACCTGAAGCAACATTACGGACAAGCCCCGCACGTAGCATTAATTGATGACTGATAACTTCGGCGCTGGCTGGTGTTTCTTTTAGGGTGGAAAGCAAATATTGACTAGTGCGCATTGACTAAAGGTTCCGTAATAAATCGAGAATATAATTGTTGGTTATTCTATCAGGGCGGGGCGGTAGGAAAAAGAAAAATCTAAAGTGAGAGAAAGATAATTTATCGCGTTCTTATCTTCATTAATGACAAGTTAAAATGTTCGTTGTTTTTACAATCAATCTTTAAGAAAAAGTCGGTAGTGAAGTCGACGGAAGTATTAAGCTGATAAAATAGAACTTCTTCGCTAATTTAAGTTTTCTATCTTGCTAATATCTTGCATATAAAGTCTTTTAGCGTAAATTATCTCAGATTTGAATTCAGTAATCTCAAGTGCCGATAGATTAAAACTATCTCGCCACAATTTAAGGAATATTTTCCAATTATTTTCAAAACTGCCTTTGTATTGACGCTCAATTTTTTTTTGTTTGCCGTTTACAGAAAATTGTAATTGAAAAGTTGGTTTATTGGTTTTTTTATAAGTACGAACTCGAAGGCCAACTAATCTGCCGCAAGTACTAAACAGTTTTGGCATGCGAAGGCTTTTGGCAATTTGGCTTTTTTCATCTAACATAGCTTGAAGGTTTATAGCTGCTTTTCTATCAAAAGAGTAAAGTTGATACTCTACGCCTCCGATTTTTTTATACGCTCTAAATCCGCCAGTTTTGTGCTGCTGAATAGCCATAATATTTACCAATTTTAATGAACGACTTATTACTTTTAATGAGTCGGTTATTGCATCATTCTCTCTATATTTGCAAGAGTACTAAAAAAATCATTTTGTTGATTATAACACCGTGGGAACTGAGGTTTAAGGGATATTTTCGATACAACAAACGATTGTTGTTATATTTTACGAGGTTATGTAATAAAGATGTTTTTGTTGTGTTAACGAGTCATTTTCTTCACAAATACCACAACAAAAAGCGCAATTGTAAAGCTACCGGTAAATGCCTCTATAGCAGCAATTGCTCTTGATATTCCTATTGGGGTAAAATCGCCATAACCTAACGTTGTAAACGTAACAACTGAGTAATATAAACTAGATAGAAAAAACTCAAAATTTTCGGTAGATGTTTGGTTAGAATTATAAGCAAGATATTCTCCTTGATAATTCAACCCAGTAAACGTATATAATATTGCACAGATTAATATCAAAAATATTGATATTCCCACAATACGAAGCGGTGCTTCTCCATAGCCACAGAATAAATCTACAATTTTTGACGTTAAACGCTTGAGGCTATATTTGGGCATTTGCATGCGTCGCATTGTTAGCTCTTTTTGAATAAGATCGCCAGATAAGGTAAATATGCCTTCTTGCTCGGAGTGCTTTCTTAAATCGCGATAAACCTCTTCTGCTTGTTCAAAGTAGTCGATTGCTTCTTCGATATTATTCTCTTTAAGTGATTTTTTAGCTAAATTTTCTTGGTTAAGCTTTTTTCCTATTACAATATTCTCTATTTTACAGCCTTTCCATTTTACGCCTAACAGATTGGTTTGTTCTAGGTTGGCGCAATTTAGCTTGGCACTTTTCAAATCAGCTTTCATTAAACTGGCTTTACTGAGTTTTATATTAAATAGATGAGCACCAAATAGATTCGCTCGATATAAATCAGCGTAAGAAAAGTCGTAGCCTTTTTTATCATGATGATTAACTAGGTCGATATGGCTTAAATCTGCATTTTTTAAACCAATCCCGCGTGTTAATCCTCCCGAACCTGCAAAGTCAACAAGGGCTTGCTTAACATCATTACCCGTTTTATCGATAGAATGATCATGCCAATAACAATAACGATTATTATTATTTGCAGCTTCTTCGCAAACATACCCTTCGGGATCTTTATATTGGCAGAGATTATTTTGCTTTTTCATCACTATAGTATAGTAAATGAACCTTGATTTTCCACAATATCAATAAATTTTTAGTGATGAAATATAATGTTTTATCGGCAATGAAAATGGGATGACTTGCTTTTATGCATTCAGAAAATAGATCAGTATTGATTGATACTGTTCAGCACTTCTTGGTTTTTACCCATACCGCCAACCGTTACCAATTTATCATTGAGCTTCAATAGTCCTCGATGATCCATCGTAGCTCTTTTACCTGTTGTTATTTGCCATGTACTATTTTTTATTTGATATCGCCAAATTTTATCGCTTGGTTGTGAAGGAATATTATTATATCCAATGCCGTTATAGTTATAAGGGTTATCACTTCCTCCGATAAAAACAATTTCCTTTTTACCTGTTAGTTGATCGATAAAACCATTTGCTGCCATTCTATAACGTGAAGTACCTGTAGGATGTTTAAGTTTAAACCAACTTATTTTTGTGGGATGTTTATTACTAATTTCCCCTCTATAGCAAGCGTTTTCAGCTGCGTAGCTACGACGCATGTTTTCATGGACATCAACTCCTACACCATCACAAATAACTATGGTGTTATCGACAATGCCTCCTGCATGCCCAAAAACGGCTTTTCCAGGAAAGGGGGTAGCTTGTTCCCAAGTATTTGTATGAGTGTTGTATACCTGAACCAAATTAACATTACCGTCGTTATGCCAGCCGCTGATTAAATAAATATATTTTTTTTGATAGGTTAGTGCAACACTATCGTCAACAGGTACGGGCATGGAGGCAAGCTTCGTGTACTGATCATTATCAACATTGTAAGCGTAAACATCAGGAACAGAAACTTCACTGTGATTTTTGGCAACGGTATAGCCGCCAAAGATATAAGCAGTATCGTTTATTGATGTTGCAACACTTGCTAATCGACCTATTAAACCATCAATAGGTTGTGATATTGGTACCGGACTTCCTTCATCCCATTTATTTTCATTAACATCGTATATATAAGTGTTGTTATGCACATCTCGATAATCTTTACCACTGGCGAGGCCAGAAAAGGAGATTAAATACTCTTTGTTATTTGAAATTATTTGCGTAACGGCGTTATTTGTTAATGCATTAGGCGTTGTTGCTAACTCACTTTTATTTGCTAATGCTGGAATTGAAAGGAAAATAACCGTTAATAGAACGTGTTTTATGGAACCTTTAAACATGTAAGTCCTGTTAATAAATTTATTATTGATTAATAAGGATAGCATCATTAATTTATTTTTATTTTGTTTGATTAATGCAAAGTGATTGATGATTTTTGAGCGTAATTAAGTAAATAAATAGCTATTGCTAGCTTTATTTACAAAGGAAGTCCATTAAATGAGTTACCAAATATCAGTTTTAAATATCAAAAATAATACGGAGAAATAAGTTTACGTATTATTTAATTAAATTATCAGGAACAGTTAAAATGAAATAGGCTTACGTTTGCGGGGGAGAAGAGGATCGGCAAATGTAGTAATACTTTCTTTGTTTTTTATTTTCTGGGACTTTTCAGGTGATGACGTCGATGCAATGTTGTTTTTCGCGGTCTTTTTGGCCTTTACATAATTCACTTTAATTATTTCGTCATCAAACTCCACAATATCGCCATGACGAATTTTTTTGCGTTTCTGAAACTCGACTTCATTGTTAACGATCACAGACCCTTCACTAATCACTATTTTAGCTTCACCACCACCGCTAACCATATTGGCGATTTTTAATAATTTACAAAGCTCGATAGGTTCAACAGAAATATCAATAATAGCGTGTGAGGACATGAAAGGTTAGCCTAATAATTTGAATGTAATAAATATATTTATGAAATGAATAATATCATAGAATCATCATATAGAATATGAATTAGCTATTTTGGATTGTCATTTAAAATAATAGAAAAGAATTTTTTTATTGTGTTATTTTTGAATAAATAAGATGGTGGACGATACTGGGCTTGAACCAGTGACCCCCGCCTTGTAAGGGCGGTGCTCTCCCAACTGAGCTAATCGTCCATTTCGATATGAAATGTAGGGTAGTAATTATGGTGGGCGATACTGGGCTTGAACCAGTGACCCCCGCCTTGTAAGGGCGGTGCTCTCCCAACTGAGCTAATCGCCCAATCTTAAATTTTCTGAAGCGTTAACTGTCTAATTAATAATAAGACTGTCTGCGTTTCAGTGGGGCGTATTATAGGGAGATGAGGAAAGCTGTCAACATAAAACAAAGCTTTTTTTGATTTTTTTTCAGTTTTTTTGATATAACGAATTTACTTGCTGTAAAATTCAACATCTTGATTATTTTATCCACTTTTATTTGTTTCTTTTCTTGGTTTTTTATCCCAAAAGATGTTTTCCTTATCTATGCCTGTTAAAATATCGAAAATTTTTTGTCATACCAATTCTAAACTTTAAGCTTTGTCTAAAAACATTACCTTTAAGTTTTAATATTTATAGTGAGATTTATATGAGCTTAACAACTCGATTTGCACCAAGCCCTACTGGTTATTTACATGTTGGTGGAGCACGTACTGCTCTTTATAGCTGGTTATACGCCAAAAAAAATGGTGGTGATTTTGTTTTACGTATTGAAGACACTGATTTAGAACGTTCAAGCCAAGAATCAGTAGACGCAATTATGGACGGTATGAACTGGTTGAATCTTGAATGGACTCACGGCCCATATTTTCAAACTAAACGCTTTGATCGTTATAAAGAAGTGATCGACCAATTACTTGAGTCTGGCAATGCATACCGTTGTTATTCTACTAGTGATGAAGTTGAAGCAATGCGAGAAGAAGCAAAAGCTAAAGGTGAGTTGGAAAAGTATAATGGTTTATGGCGTGACCGTACTGATCACCCGGCTGATAAACCTTTTGTTATTCGTTTCAAAAACCCACTTGAAGGTGACGTAGTTATCAAAGATATGGTGAAAGGTGATATCACTATAAGCAATGAACAACTTGATGACTTAATTATTGCGCGTAGCGATGGCACACCTACCTATAACTTAACGGTTGTTGTAGATGACTGGGATATGAAAATTACCCATGTTGTTCGTGGTGATGACCATATCAGTAATACGCCTAAGCAAATCAATATTTTATTAGCACTAGGCGCAACACTTCCTGAATATGCACATATTCCTATGATTTTAGGTGATGACGGTAAACGTTTATCTAAACGTCATGGCGCTGTTGGTGTTATGCAGTATCGTGATGACGGTTACTTACCTGAAGCTCTGCTTAACTATTTAGTACGTTTAGGTTGGTCGCATGGCGATAAAGAAATTTTTTCTCGTGATGAAATGATCGAATTATTTGACTTAAAAGACTGTAATCGTGCTGCTTCTGGTTTTAATACAGATAAGTTAATTTGGGTAAACCAGCATTACATGAAAACGATGGACCCAAGCTATGTTGCAGAACATTTAGCATGGCATATGAACGAGCAAGGCATTAATACTGAAAATGGTCCTTCACTTGAAGAAATAGTTAAAATTCAAGCTGACCGCGTTAAAACGCTAAAAGAAATGGCGCAAATATCTCGTTACTTTTACGAAGACTTTAGCGAACTAGACGCAGGGGCTGTTAAAAAGCATTTACGTCCAGTAGTAAAAGAGCCACTTATTTTAGTGAAAGCTAAACTTGCTGCGTTGAGCGAATGGTCTCCTGAATTAATTCATGCTGCCATTAACGATACAGCAACTGAACTTGAAGTAGGTATGGGTAAAGTTGGTATGCCATTACGTGTTGCTGCTACCGGCGCGGGTAATTCACCTTCTTTAGATGTTACTTTAGCTTTGCTAGATAAAAATAAAGTGCTTGCTCGTATCGATCACGCGATTGAAGTTGTTGAAGCGAGAATAGCTGCTAGTTAATTCGAACAGAGCACATATTGAAAATTGTAAGGTCGTTGATTGTTATCTGTCAGCGACTTTCTTGTCTCTAAAGAGTGATATAAATATGGATCAAACAGAATTACTAAACAAATTAAAAGCCTTTGAACATAAAGAGGTTTTCTTTGGACCGCAAGGTTTCAATGTTGTAGCAAGAATGGCTGAATTCAATAAAGCACAGATCGGTTATTCAATTGATAAGAATGGGGTAAGTTTAGTTAATAGCGACAGTGATAATGTAAATAAGCGTGGCAACTGGCAAAGCTCTTGGGTCGTTATCGCTAAAGATACAGAATTAGGCGACCCGTACTTTGTAGATGTCTCTGATGAAAGTTTGGCAGTTTATACTGCGCTTGCTGAAGAAGAAAATCAGTGGCAACGGACAGTCGTAAGCTCAACTTTAGATGGGTTTGCTAAATGTTTAACCGCAATTCATCAACAATGTGAGCAAAAGTCAGCAATGTATATTCCCGATGAAAGCTGTATTTTTGATTTGGAAGTATTAGAAACCTTTGGTATGCAACTCGTTGAACTTGCACAAACGAACGACTTCTGGCAAAACTTTTTTGTCGGTTATGTTGACTGGCTTCGTGATGAACATGTGTGATTTAAGATTTGTACAGTTTGTAAGATGAACAAGTTCGTCATTCTTTTTATTTTTTTACATGATGATAGAAATACTATACGCCATTATCAACCGTTGCAGGTTATAATACACAGGTATTTTTTGATCTTGTTTTGGAGTGTAGTTTGCAGTTTACAGATTTTGGTTTAGACAGCCGTTTAATGTCAATGGTTGAGCATTTAGGTTTTACAGAGCCAACAGAAATTCAGCAGCATGCTATTCCTGCAGCAATGGCAGGACATGATTTAATTGCATCGTCAAAAACAGGTTCGGGTAAAACGTTAGCGTTCATTATTCCTGCAATGGAACGCTTAATTAGAAATCGTGCTTTGTCTAAACGTGATCCTCGCGTACTTATTCTTATGCCAACACGAGAATTAGCGAAACAAGTATTTACGCAACTACGTTTGTTTACTACGGGTTCACAATTTAAAGCTGTGCTTATTTTGGGTGGCGAGAACTTTAATGACCAAGTAAAAACACTCGAAAAAGACCCTCACTTTATTGTTGCTACTCCTGGAAGACTGGCTGATCATTTATCTCAAGGTCACTTTTATTTAAAGGGCTTAGAACTACTTATTCTTGACGAAGCTGATCGAATGTTAGATTTAGGTTTCTCAAAGCAATTGAAACAAATTAATGATGCTGCGGATCATCGAAAACGCCAAACCTTGATGTTTTCAGCAACATTAGATCACGCACAAGTGAATGAATTCGCACTCGCGTTATTGAAAAAACCTAAACGCATTTCGATAGGCTCAGCACACACAGAGCATAAAGATATCACTAAAAGATTTTATTTATGTGACAACCTAGACCATAAACAAGATTTACTTGAACACTTTTTGAAAACTGAGAAGTATCAACAAGTTATTATTTTTACTGCAACACGAAGTGATACTGACCGTTTATCAAAATTACTTACTGAGCAGGGGCTAAGTACTGTCGCATTAAGTGGTGAGCTTAATCAAGGTCAGCGTAATCAAATAATGGACGGCTTTAGTAAAGGACAACAAAAGATATTGATAACCACTGATTTAGCTTCTCGAGGTTTAGATTTGGTTAACGTATCACATGTATTTAATTTTGATATGCCAAAGCACACCGAGGAATTTGTTCATCGTATTGGCCGAACGGGTCGAGCGGGTAGTACAGGTGATGCGATTTCATTTGTTGGACCTAAAGATTGGATCAGTTTCAAAAATGTTGAAGGCTTTTTACAACAAACCTTTAATTTCGATGTTGTTGATGGTTTAAAAGCTAAATTTAAAGGCATTAAACCGAAAAAACCAAAAGCAGCAGTTAAGGCAAAATCTTCGCAGAAAGCTAACGATAAAGCTAAAAGAGCTCAACCTAAAAAAGTGGTAAAAAGAGTTTTTGTTGCACAAGATGTTGGTGAACTACCTGTTTTACGTAAAAAATCTGTTTTACCTGTTAGTGAAATAGATAACAATTCTGAAACAGAGACTGATTAATTATACAGAGTAGAAAGGCATTAATATAACATGCCTTTTGAATCAATCGCTTTCAGCGTCTGAATCAATAATAGTGGCTATTTCAAAATGACTTCACAAGACAACGCTCAAAAAATTCAAAATATTGTATTGAGTGTTAAAACGGAAGAAAGCCGTTTACGTGACAAATACTCATTTTTAAAGAAGCAAGATACCATTAGTTTATGTATTCTAGCTTTGTCCCTTTCGGGAATGATAATCAGTGCATGCTTATATTATTATGCATTTATTCCTGTGTGGCTCTGCATTATTATTACTGCAATTTTTGCCTCAATATCCCATGAATTAGAGCATGATTTAATTCATAAACTCTATTTCCGCAACAATGCTTTTATGCATAATTTTATGATGTTTACTGTTTGGTTAATGAGGCCGAGTACTATTAATCCTTGGTATCGTCGAAAAATTCATTTACTACATCATAAAACGTCTGGAACAGAACAAGACCTTGAAGAAAGGCTTGTGGGGAATGGTATCGCCAATATTTTTGTACGCTTTATTGTAATGTTTGATGGTTTGTTAGGTTTACTTTTACAGAGAAAACGCTTAAATAAGGAAGTTAAGGTTTTTAAATTTCTTACTGTTTTTAATGCGGGTTTCCCGCTTACCATTTTTTATTACATTTTTGGATATGGTTTTCTTTTATTTCACGGTATTAATGCGTTTATGCCCGATGACTATAATTACTCTAATTTTTTACACTCATTTGTTGAATTAAGTAATTTGATAATGGTAACGCTAATTGCCCCTAACTTTTTGAGATCAGGTTGTCTTAACTTGGTGACCTCGTACCTTCATTATTATGGTAGTGTTGATAGTGTATTAAAGCAGACTCAGGTATTTAAAGGTTTGTTTATTTGGCCATTTAACCTTTTTACTTTTAACTTTGCGGGTACCCATGCAATACATCATTTTGTCGTGCAGCAACCGTTTTACTTAAGACAAATGTTGGCAAGCACTGCACATAAAGTGATGAGAGAAAATGGTGTTAGGTTTAATGATTTTAGTACTTTGACTCAAGCCAATAGATATAGAGCTTTATAACTGCCTATTTGCGAATAGCTCAATAAATTATTATTGAGCTATATAGGTTTTTTATTCTTCGATTAATTTTTTCAACGTGAAAGTCGTTTGATCTTCGCCTAGCTTTGCTTTCAAATAAGGCAATATTCCAGACAATTGACTTTCTAATTGCCATGGTGGGTTAACAATAAAAAGACCTGTTCCAGTCATTCCATATTCTTCACTGTCAGGGTGTAAACAAAATTCAACTTGTAGTAAATTTTTTACATCGCTTCGTGAAAAGTCCTTTTCCATGGCGTTAATACGTTCACGAGTCACGACCGGGTACCAAAGTATATACGTGCCAGAAGTGAATTTCCTATACGCTTTTACAATAGTCTTAACGGCTTTAGTGTAATCTTCTTTTAATTCGTAAGGCGGGTCTATCAGCACTAAACCACGTCTACTAGGTGGTGGTATCAAGCCAAGTATACCTTTGTAACCATCAGATTGTTTTACATGAGATTTGTTCCAACGGGCACAAAATTCAGTTAAGTGCTGAATGTCAGTTGGGTGTAATTCAAATAAATGAGCACTGTCTTGACGACGCATGAATTGTTTAGCTATACCCGGTGAACCAGGATAAATCTCTAGTTCGCTATTTTCAGCATTCAATTTCTGAAGTAACTCAACATAAGGCATCAATGCCTCTGGAAAATCATCATCATTTGAAACAGCAAGAATTTTAGCTATGCCATCTTTGTATTCACCTGTTTTCTGTGCATATTCTTCATTGAGTGAATACATGCCTGCACCAGAGTGACTGTCGACATATGTAAAGCCTTTATCTTTACGCACCATGTATTCAAGTACAAGTGTTAAAACAGAGTGTTTTAACACGTCAGCGAAGTTTCCTGCGTGAAAAGCGTGACGATAACTGAGCAAAGGATTTCCTTAAAGGTTCAATAGATAGTTTTAATTGATTGTTTAAAAGTAAAAGATAAAACACAGAGTGATCGACGTGTGTTTTATCTTTTTATATAGAAAGTAATTTTTACGCTTGGCTCGCTAGGTACTCATCGTAGGTACCCGCAAAATCAATGTATCCGTCACTGGTTAATTCAATAATGCGCGTCGCCAAACTAGAAACAAATTCACGGTCATGGCTTACAAACACTAGCGTACCTTCATAGTTTTCTAAAGCCATGTTAAGTGATTCAATAGACTCCATATCCATGTGGTTAGTTGGTTCGTCCATCACAAGGATATTTGGTAGTTGCATCATCAATTTACCAAATAGCATTCTACCTTTTTCGCCACCTGATAATATTTTAACTGATTTTAGAATATCGTCAGCTGAAAACAATAATCGCCCTAAATAACCTCGAACGGCTTGTTCGTCGTCAGTAGGTTGGCGCCATTGACTCATCCATTCAAATAACGTCATGTCATTCTCAAATTCAAACTCATGGTCTTGTGCGTAATAACCAATGTTAGCGTTTTCAGACCAAGTGAATTCTCCTGAAGTAGCTTCATAACCAACTTCGTTTAGTAGGGTACGTAAAAAAGTCGTTTTACCGATACCATTCTCACCGATAACCGCAATACGCTCTCCAACTTCAGCCAAAAGGGATATGTCTTTTAATATATGAGCGTCATCGAAATGCTTGTTTAATTTTTCAATCACTAAAGCATTACGGAATAATTTCTTTTCTTGTTCAAAACGAATAAAAGGGTTGGTACGGCTTGACGGTTTTACTTCTTCAAGCTGAATTTTGTCGATACGTTTTGCGCGAGAAGTTGCTTGCTTAGCTTTTGAAGCGTTAGCTGAGAAACGTGCAACAAATGCTTGAAGTTCGCCAATTTGAGCTTTTTTCTTGGCATTATCAGCGAGTAAATTAGCTCGAGCTTGTGTTGCTGCCAGCATATATTCGTCGTAGTTACCTGGAAAAACTCTTAGTTCTCCGTAATCTAAATCAGCCATGTGTGTACAAACACTGTTTAAGAAATGTCTATCATGCGAGATGATTATCATGGTTGAATCACGGGCATTAAGTGTTTCTTCTAACCATTGAATCGTATGAATATCAAGGTTATTGGTAGGCTCATCTAATAATAAAATATCTGGATCTGAGAATAGTGCTTGTGCTAGCAATATACGCAGTTTAAAACCAGGAGCTATTTCACTCATTAAACCGTAGTGTTGTTCAATCGAAATACCAACACCCATCAATAATTCGCCAGCACGAGATTCTGCACTGTAACCATCCATTTCAGCATATTCAGATTCTAAATCACCAACTTTCATGCCGTCTGCTTCACTCATTTCAGGTAAAGCATAAATGCGGTCACGCTCTTCTTTTACCGCCCATAATTCAGTATGACCCATGATTACGGTATCTATAACGCTGAAGTGTTCAAATGCGAACTGGTCTTGACTTAATTTACCTAGACGTTCGTTAGGGTCTAAACTAACATTTCCAGAGGTTTGCTCTAAATCGCCACCGAGTATTTTAATTAGCGTTGATTTACCACAACCATTTGCGCCAATTAAACCGTAACGATTACCGCCACCAAATTTTTGGGAAATGTTTTCAAAAAGAGGCTTTGCACCAAATTGCTGGGTGATGTTATTACAAGTTAGGATATGTAATTCCTTAATAATATTTATATAAATCTAATGAGGCACATTATACAGGAAGAGTTACAACTTGGAACAACTCAAAAGCTATTTGAATGTTAAAGTATATTCATTAATATAAAAATGGATTTAAACCGCATGACAGAATTAACAGCTGAGCAAATAGTAAAGAGCTACACGAAAGTTTCATTAGAGGTAGCTCAAGAATGCTTATTATTTGCTAAAACAATGGAAATAAAAAAAATCATTAAAATCCATGATTTATGTGATTTGATTAATAAGAATAATGGGTGGGATTTATTTACGAATATTCGTGCAAAAGTTACGCACAGTAATGATTTTTCACATAAAGGGATAATGCCGCTAGCTTATAAGATAGTATGTGAAATTATGAAAATTAAAAGCGGTATGGGGTCAAGTGTTATTTCGTGTGACAGTTGGTAAAAAAAAAGGTACCTTTAAATTTTGATATTTGTCATCGAAACTATTTATTAAAAAATCTTAAATGCATAGATTGCCAACAAATTAATTATTCTAAGAAGAACAATGCTAAAACTAAGTAAACTTGACCTTGACGCTCTAAATTCTTCCAGAGTTAGTGTTTATCATATAGTTAAGAAATCTGACAAATACAACCTGAACGAAGGCTACATAGGTGTAACAGGTAACTTTAATCAAAGAGAGCAACAACACTTTGGTGCATAAGGAAAAAGAACACAAAAATTATAAGTTACAAGCCTATTATAATGACTTTAGAGAATCCATTATCATTTACGTTTATAAGGATTTTCCCAAAAGCGCGTTAAAGCATGCATATTCGCTTGAGGAGTTCCTTCGACCACAGCCGAATATAGGTTTAAACATTGCCTAGGGGGAGTAAAAGAAAAAGATGAAATATTCAATGCTAAGAAATTTACCGTAAATTCAATGAAAAGTAGCACCTCAGATAATATTTTCTCTGGAATTAAGAATTTAGTAAAAACATTTGATAAATCACTCTCAACTTTTGCTGAAAATGCATTACACAAATCTCAAATACAACAAGACAATAATAAAGCAGAGATGGAAAAGTGGTCAAAAGAGGAAGAGATTAAGAGGGAGCGAAAACTTGCTGCACATATAAAATACCAAAAAGAAAATGCTTTGACCTCAAAAGAGTTAGATGCAATAAGGGAGTGGAGAAGTCGCATAGATAAATAAAAATATCTTTATGGAAAACTCATTTAGACCCAGAACCACAAACTATATTGTGATATTGTTAGCTGTTAGCATAAGTGTTCCGTAGAAGATTAGTTTGCTTGTTATGAAAAATAACAGCAATTAACTGATAAAAATAATGCGCGCGATTATACGTGAAAACAATAACCGAAGATATTAAATTTTATTCGTTTGTATTCAGGTTAAACAGTTTTTTAAACGAGGAGTCAGCTTTTACACTGTGAAATGCGGAAGACAAATTATTGATAGTTTTTTTGTCTGTGTTTATATTCGCAGCCACATATAACTGGAATGTTTCGATAACTCCCCCTTGCCTTTTAAATAACGAACTATTCATATCGGAAAGCTCTAAAATTGGCGCATTTGCATAAGTAATATCAGCCCTACCTACCTTTAACATTTGCCATGCGGTAAAGTAGTCAACGACGAGTATTAAGTTTTTTCCTTCTATAAAGCCTATGCTCTTTAGGGAGTTTGCCTCAAAACTATTACGTACTGCTACAGCTCTATAGTTCAGGGCATCTTTTGTTGTTTCTATATTCAATATTTGATTTTTTTTAGAAGAAAAAAAACTATATTCCATTTGATGAACTGGGCCAATCCAATTAAATAAGTACTCTCTTTCTGGGCTTCGCGTTATAGAATAAATTATAGTATTCTTTCTATTTAGACCCACTTCATAGGCACGTGCCCAAGGCATAACCTCATTAATAGCTTTAATGTTTGCACGCTTTAATACTTCTTTCATAATTAGGTATGAAGAGCCATCAACTAATCGACCATTCTCAGCTATTTGATACGGAGGCAGATGCTCTGTTACCACACGGATATCATCGGCAAGGATAAACCAAGAGCTAAAGGTAGTGAGTATAAATAAAATTTTCTTCATAATTAATAAAGGTAAGTAGTTCTATAGCTCTAAATAATAATTTTTTATTATGTAGAATCGTTAAGGAAATTTAGCATTAATCTAGCGCCATCTTTATAATCTTTGTCTAGGGATAGATAGCCTTGCTGTTTACGTGCAAAGTCACCGCAAACACTTAAACCTAAACCATGTCCAGATTCACCCTTAGTACCACATTGGCTTGCGACGCAGTCAGAGAATAATACATCTTGTATTATGAGTGGTACGCCTTGTCCTGTATCTGTTATGACTAGTTGAAATTCTCCTTCGTGAAATCGAGTTTCAATATCTATATTGCCTTCGTCTGGCGTGTATTTAATGGCGTTTGCTAATAAATTACGAATAATAGTTTTAGTTAAATTACTATCTGCAAGCACCACAGCACTTTCATTAGCAACATGGTTGATATTCAGTTTCTTTAAAGTAAAGCTTTCATGCATTAAATTTATTGTTTCGATAATCAAAGGGTCTAAGGCTATCGTTTCAATTTCTACATGAACAGCGCCTAATTGATTTCGAGACCATTGTAATATTTCATCTAACAATTGATAAACTTTGAGTGAGGACTCTAATATTCCGTCTGCCATTTCAGCGATAAGCCCGGGCTCTAGTGTGTCGGCGTTTTTATGGAGAATTTTTGAAAGCCCCAGAATTCCGTTGAAGGGAGATCGCAAATCATGAGACATTACGGCAAATATTTGTTTTTGATCTTTTTGCATACGTTGTAAATGGCGGTTGTGCAGTCTCAGTTCTAGTTGACTGATCACTTGTTTTGCAAGCGTGTTTAATGCTAGTTGTTGTTGTTCATCCAGTTTTTTAGGTTTTGTATCAATGACACACAAGGTTCCTATAGACATTCCCGTAGATGTAACAAGTGGTGCACCTGCATAAAATCTAATATCTGGTGCGCCAGTTACAAGAGGATTGTCAGCAAAACGTTCGTCTTTTAGGGCATCAGGTATTTCGAATATTTGGTCTTGTAAAATGGCATGTGAACAAAAAGCAATTTCTCTTGGAGTCTCAGGCGCATTAAGTCCTACGCGGGATTTAAACCACTGACGGTCTTTATCTACAAGGGATATCAAGGAGATAGAGGTTCCGCAAATTACACTCGCCAACTGGGTAAGCTCATCCAATGCTTTTTCGTCTTCAGTATCCAATACTTCGTAGCGTAATAACTCTTCAATACGTCGAGTTTCTTCAGGGTGCAGTTCCGCACTTATCATAATGATCAAATCCTTTATGTATATCCATTTAGTTTATCTGAAAAACAACCGCTTAACACTGATATCTTTAAGTATTTTATTTAACTATAATTAATTAACTTTACCGTTATTGAACAAAGTATTTAGTTGAGAGAACATTGTCTTAATATTAGTGGTTTGATTTTATATACCTTCTGAAATAATCTAGCGTTTCATTTTTTGAAAGGCAGAATGACTATATTTGCGATAATAATCTTAATAATTACAGAGCAATATGAATCGAAAAATTATGTTTAAGAATAAAAATAATATAATTAACCCCAATTACCAGCGTATTTGGCAAACGGTACAAGCGATTCCGTATTCTAAAGTTGCTTGTTACGGACAAATAGCCGATTTATCGGGTTTACCTGGTAAAGCAAGGTTAGTAGGAAAAGCATTAGGTAAGGTGCCTGAAGATGGCTGGAAAGGGCAAGAAGTACCTTGGTATAGAGTGATTAACTCTCAAGGTAAGATCTCATTCCCTGTTGAAAGTGAAGCTTTCGCCAAGCAAAGAGATTTACTTCAAGATGAACAAATCGTTGTAATCGGAAATAAAGTCCAATTAAAAAATTTTCAATGGCTTCCTGACTTGGCAGAACTGCTCTTTAAACTAGACTGTTAACTTTTATTATTGCTTACCCTCCTATAAATTATGCGGATTTATATCATACATATTGATTTGATTGACCATGACACATTTATATTTTATAAATGTGTTCTCACTTCAAATAATTCAGGAAAAAAACTCACATCTAGTGCTTTTTTCAAGAAGCCGACACCTGAAGAACCCCCAGTCCCTTTTTTATAACCAATAATTCTTTGCACGGTATACATGTGCTTGAAACGCCATTGCTGAAATGAGTCTTCTATATCAACTAATTTTTCGGCAAGTTCATATAGCTCAAAATATTTATCTGGTTGTTGATATACGGATAACCATGCTTTAACAACACTTTCATTACTTTGATAAGCTTTAGTAACATCACGATTAAGTACGCTTTCGTCAATACTAAAACCTGCTTTAACCAGTGCAATAATAACTTCGTCGTACAAACTTGGGCTATTCAGCAACAATTCTAACTCTTGATAAGCGTGGCTGTTTTGCTGATGAATTTTTAGCATATCGTCATTTTTATTGCCCAAAAGAAATTCTAACTTTCGATAACCGTGTGACTGAAAACCTGAAGAACGACCTAAATCATCTCGAAATTTTAAGTAATCAACAGGAGTCAAGGTAGACAGAATATTCCACGACTGAGTAAGTTGAATGAATATTTGTTTAACGCGTGCGATTACTTTAAATGCAGGGCCAAAATCGTCTGCGCGCAAACATTCAACTGCTTTAGATAGTTCATGGCCTGCAAGTTTTAGCCAAAGCTCACTACTTTGATGAATGACTATAAATAACATCTCATCATGTTCTTTTGATAAAGGTTGTTGAGCCGATAATACTTGATCAAGTTTTAAGTAATCACCATACGACATATCATCACTAAAGTCGGTATGAATATTTTGTTCTAGCTCTCGTCTATTTGCATCACCACTGAAAGGGCAGCCTGTATTAGACATTTTTAGTCTCCTCTTTTTGAAAGTGAATTTGAACCAATTGCAGGAGCTTTTGGTAAACAAAGTCATCTTCCCAGCATTCAGCAATATTAGGGATTTGCATTATTTGAGTCATTATCAATTTTTGTTGATCACCAATTTCTAATGCTTGTGAATAAGGCAAATGTGGGCAGAAAGTAACCATAGAATAAAGAGGTACCCATAATTCAGGATGAAGTTGATTAAACTTAGCTTCAATTTTTTTCTGTAATTGAAAATTACTATCAGCAGATAGTTCACTCATTTCAACAAAATTTCTTTGAGCTAATTCAGTTATCGCATCAGCATTAATTTTTCGTTGTTTATGATAAGCCGGAAAAATATCACACCATTCACCGTTAAATTGATCAATAATTTCACCAAGCTCTCGGCAATCTTCAAATCCACAATTCATGCCTTGGCCATAAAAAGGCACCATTGCATGTGCAGCATCACCGATGAGCGCTACTTTATTGTTGATCACCCAAGGGTCTACTTGTAAGAGAAATAATGGACTTGCTTTTTTTGCCATAAAATCATCAATAGGATCTTCTAGTAATGGCATTGCATCTGCAAAGTTTTCATTGAAAAAATTAGCTACATCGATACGTTCTTGTAAGGTGTTGAATGAATATTCACCTTCATTTTTATTTTCATAATTCATAAATAATGTGCAAGTAAAACTACCATCAGGGTTCGGTAAGGCAATGAGCATAAAGTCTTTTCTAGGCCAGATATGTAATGCTGCTTTCTCCATCTTAAAGCGTGCATCACCCGTTTCGTTTTCGTTGGCAGCTATTGTTAACTCGATATAAGACTGAGGCATGTAAGATTGACTATAACTAAAACGAGGTGTTTCTTGAGCAAGGCGACGTACTTTTGAAAAGGCACCATCAGCACCAAAAATATAATCGGCATCAACCTCTATATGACCTTTGCTTTGTGCTACATCGAAACTAAAAGATGAACAACCGGTATTGAAATCAACATGAGTAAGTCTTTTTTCAAAGTGTAATTCTACATTGTTTTCTTTTTCTGCTAAATCGAGTAATTGTTCATTTATACCCGAGCGGGATACCGACCAAATCGCTTGGTCGTCTGTGCCATAATATTGCTCGGTTATTGTTCCGTCAACGGCATGCATAACTCGTTTCTTCATCGGGATTGCTTCTTGACGAACTTGTTCAGCAATACCTACGGCTTCTAACGCTAACCAACCACGATCGGATAATGCGATGTTAATCGATTTTCCTTGGTAAATATCATGCTGGCGAGAATCTGGACGAGATTCAAATACATTAACATTGTATCCTTTTCTGGCTAATATAATGGCAAGTAAGGCACCAACGGGACCTGCTCCAGCTACTGTGATGTTGGTCTCATTCGCTGGTTTAGCTATGGGATTATTGTTCATTTAAGCACTCCTTGATAATACGAACAAAGTGATAAATATCTTGGAACTGATTGTAAAGCGGTACAGGTGCAACGCGAATAACATTAGGCTCACGCCAGTCAGTGGTTACGCCATTTTTTTCTAAGGCGTTAAACATAGCTTTGCCGTCAAGACCTTCAACATTAATCATTAAAGACAACTGACAGCCGCGCTCACTTTCATTGCTTGGTGTAATAATACGAATTTTATCGCCTAATTCACTGCCCATTAATTCGATCATATATTGGGTAAGTTTGAGTGATTTTTTACGAAGCTCACTGATACCGCCTGCCATTTTTATGGTATCAAGGGACCCACGAATAGCGGCTAATGACAACACAGGGGGATTTGATAATTGCCAGCCTTCAGCAGTATCGATAGGCTTAAAATTATTTTCCATTTTAAAGCGGGTCGATTTATCGTGCCCCCACCAGCCAGCAAAGCGATTTACTTGCGTTTCGCTATTGGTATTAACGCTATGCGTTTGATGAACAAAGCAACCTGCAACAGAGCCTGCGCCACTGTTTAAATATTTATAACTACACCAACAAGCAAAGTCGACTTGCCAGTTATGTAATTCAAGTTCGATATTACCAACGGCATGGGCTAAATCGAAACCCACCATAATGCCTTTAGCATGTGCTTTTTCGGTGATGGTTTTCATATCAAGCACTTGGCCTGTGTAGTATTGAACTCCGGGTAATAATATCAGTGCTATCTCATCGCCTTGTTGTTCTAAAATTTGGTACAAATCATCATAATTTAAAAGTTCTTCGCCTGTTCTTGGTGTCCAGAGCAGCATATTTTTATCAACATCTTGTTTGTGATGTTTTAGTTGAGATTCCACGGCGTAATGATCTGAAGGGAATGCATGATCTTCAATCAGTATTTTTGTGCGCTTGCCCGTTGGCTGATAAAAGCTCACCATCATTAAGTGTAAGTTAGTGGTTAATGAATTCATCGTCACTACTTCTTCACTTTTTCCGCCAACTAATAAAGCCGATTGCTCTGTTAAAAATTCGTGGTAGGGCATCCAAGGAAAGTCACCTTCAAAATGGCCTTTTACACCTCGCTTTCCCCAAGAATCAAGTAACTCAATAACATATTCACGGGCGAGCTTTGGCTGTAAACCAAGAGAGTTTCCAGTGAAATAGTATTCATCTTCACCATTAGCTTGTTTAGGAATGGCAAACTGGTCGCGTATTGTTGCTAACGGATCATTAAGATCAAGTTTTTTGGCGTATGCTAATGTCGTTTTATTATTTGTTGTCATAAGTTATTTACTCATTTATTTAGTACTAAGCACTTAAAATGCAGTTTCTTTTGCTGAAAATAGGACAGGGCGACTGGGTGCTGCATCATTATGAAAAGCCGGTGTTTGAATATTGATAAAATAAAAGTCATCAGGGATTTCATCAGCAATAAACGCCATTTCAGTAATCGTTTTGTTTACTAAGCTATTTTTATTTATTTGGTGAGAGCCTTCATCAACTTGCCAAAACAGATGATGACAAGTCATTAAACCATCATCATGTAAACGGTCAATTGAAGGTAGATCTACCACTAAGTGTTCAACACCTCGTTCATTCAAATATAAGATGGCTTCACGGGTGAAAAATGCAGGTTGATTTTCACGGTTATAAGCTTGCTGTTGTTTATTGGTGTTATTTGGCAAGGTACGAACAACTAAAGCTTTTAATTGGGCATTGTTATAATCAATAAGCGCTTTCTCCAGTGAAGAACTACTGATGATTAAGTCATGATCATAAAATTTAGGACTATAATTTTCATTACTTTCTAAAGCTAATTCTGGTGTTATTGAAATTACAGCGCAGGGCATTAGTGCAGGTAAATTAAGTTGAGCTAATGTCGGAGATAATGCTTCACTTTCTTCGATGTCACTTAAAACACTAGAGTTACTGGAGAAATCACAAATATGCGCGATAGACTCGGTATGAGTGCCATTACAATGTGGATTAATGGTTAATTCATTAACATTGCAACTGCCCCCTTGTTTGGTATCACCAATAAAACCACCTGCTTGCATTGGACTTGCAAGTGCGGCATTTGCAGAAAAGTGATTAGGCTGTTGGCTCGGTTGATTAAAATTAACAGGAATAGCCAAAGACCGAGAGTTTTCCATACTTACTTCATAGCTAGCATGTTGAAAATCTATGCATATTTTCATCGTACTACTGCTAACGTTAGCTTTAGTATTTCTTAAACTCATAAGAACTGCTCTTTAGTTAACCCCAGCCATTTAAGCGCTGAACCATGTAACAACTTTTCTTTAATATCATCTGAAAACTGACTATTCTCTATCAGTTTCCCTGGCGCTAATTCACCCAACGGAAACGGGTAATCGGTACCAAGGGCGATATTGTCTGGACCCATTAAATCGACTAAATATTTAAGTGCTAGTTCGTCATGAACTAATGAATCAAGATAAATTTGTGGCAGAAAATCTCGCGGGTTAATGGGGCAATCAACGGCACATAAATCAGGACGAACGTTAAAACCATGTTCAATACGACCAATGGTAGACGGAAACGAGCCACCGCCATGAGCAAAGGCTATTTTTAGTTTAGGTAAGCGTTGAAGTACGCCACCAAAAATCATCGAACATATCGCTAAGCTTGACTCTGCTGGCATGCCAACAAGCCAAGGCAACCAATATTTAGGCATTTTTTCTTTAGCCATCATGTCCCATGGGTGAACGAAAACAGCTGCGCCTAAATCTTGGGCGGCTTCAAAAATGGGGAATAACTCTTTTTGGTCTAAATTCCATTCATTAATATGAGAGCCTATTTGAATGCCCGCTAAACCAATTTTCATACAGCGTTCAAGTTCTTTTATTGCAAGGTCGGGCGATTGCATGGGTAAGGTGCCTAAACCGACAAATCGTTTTGGATGATCGTTAACAATGCCTGCAATGTGATCATTCAAATACATAGACAAAT
>ENA-OSET01000212-OSET01000212.1-sediment-metagenome-genome-assembly--contig:-NODE-212-length-66436-cov-8.768396_pt1 | contig 66436 bp, 51 predicted proteins | sample MGYA00237882_ERZ534229 | MGnify/ENA primary metagenome ERZ534229 (study PRJEB26408, sample SAMN06266212) | sediment metagenome | isolation source: Hudson Canyon methane seep mesocosm | place: USA:Hudson... | reverse complement strand
GTGGAGCCAGACGGGATCGAACCGTCGACCTCAACGCTGCCAGCGTTGCGCTCTCCCAGCTGAGCTATGGCCCCATAACCGGGCAACTCGCTGAGCTACCCTCGTCAACGGCGCGTATATTATTGAACTCACCCAACTGAGTCAAGGCCTATTTTTGAATCCATTAGGTCAATTAAATCAATGCGCTAGATTCACTACTAATCGGCAATTTTTGCCTGCATCGCATTAAATTCTTTATCGACACGTTTGGCCTCTTTCTTCGAGAAACCACCCAGAACATTCAATGCAAAACGCAAGCGCGCTCGCGTCATATCAGGCCCCAGCAGGGCCATAGAATCCATCACAGACCAGGAGTTTGGAGTTCCCGCAATCGACACAAAAATAGGTTGCATGAAATCTCCCATTTTTATATCCATCACTTTCGATATGGCTTTCACATCCGCAAAAATATTTTCTTTTGTCCAATGCCGCTGAGCTTCCAGTCGCCACAAGGTAAACTGCAAAACCCGCTTAAGAATGTCGCTATCAAGCTTACTGCCCGCAAAGGATTCCTCTGTCAAAGGCAACATACCGGCAAACATAAATGAAGTCAGTGGCGCAATATCACTGAATGTTTCGACGCGACCCTTCACATGCTCTACCAAAGGCGAGAACGATTCATGATTAAACGACCATTCCTGTACCCGCTGAACAAACTGCTCGTCACTTAAGTCTTCACGTATCCACAAGCCATTCAACCAAGACAGTTTTTCCACATCAAAGATGGGCCCGCCTAGCGAGACACGAGACAAATCGAAGTTTTTTATCATACTATCCAAAGAAAACTTTTCAGACTCGTCCGGCATCGACCAGCCCATTCGTCCCAAGTAGTTCACCACCGCTTCAGGCATAAACCCCATGCGCTCATAATAGGTAACACTTGTAGGGTTCTTGCGCTTGCTCAGCTTACTTTTATCTGGGTTACGCAATAGAGGCATGTGGCATAACTGCGGCATATCCCAATCAAAATACTGATACAGCAATTGATGTTTGGGTGCCGAATTAATCCACTCTTCACCCCGAATTACATGTGTAATCTTCATCAAATGATCATCAACAACATTCGCCAAATGGTAAGTCGGCATGCCGTCGGACTTCAAAAGAATTTGGCAGTCTACCTGTGACCAGTCAATTTCGATTCGACCCCGCAATAGGTCGTCGATAACGCAGACACCGTCATCCGGTACTTTCATTCGGATTACATAAGGTACACCTGCTGCCAACTTATTACTCACTTCGCTAGCGGCTAACTCTAAATCGCCTTTAATTCCCGGGTTAAGTCCAGCGGCCTTTCGCTCTTCACGAATTAGATCCAATTCTTCGGGCGTTCGAAAGCAGTAATAGGCGTCGCCCTGCTCTACCAGTCGCTCCGCATACGCTTTGTAATCTGACTTACGTTCACTTTGACGATACGGCCCATACTCACCACCGACATCAGGCCCCTCGTCCCAATCTAAACCCAACCAACGTAACGCATCCAAAATCTGCTTTTCTGATTCTGGCGTGCTCCGAGCCTGATCTGTATCTTCAATACGAAGCACAAACTTACCTTGGTGTTGGCGAGCAAAACACATATTGAACAATGCAATATATGCAGTGCCTACATGCGGGTCACCGGTTGGAGAGGGGGCGATACGTGTTCTAACAGTCTGACTCATTGAAATACCTTAAAAACTAAAAACTAAAATTCTTGAAAACAACCGAGAAATCGTAACGCTAGCCATAACCGCCAACAAATGGATTGGTTGCCTTTTCATGTCCTATCGTCGACATCGGCCCATGACCCGGTATAAACGAAACATCGTCACCTAAAGGCCAAAGCTTATTGCGGATAGACGCCGCCAGGGTATCAAAATCACCTTTCGGAAAGTCTGTACGACCAATGGAGCCTTGAAACAATACATCACCAACAACCGCTAATTGTGACTCTTCATTAAAGAACACCACATGGCCCGGCGTATGACCCGGGCAATGCAATACAGACAACTGACAATTCCCGACCTGTACCTCGTCCCCCTGATCAAGCCAACGGTCTGGCACAAAACCATCAACTAATGGAAACCCAAACATCTGCGCTTGTTGCGGCAGCATTTGAATCCAAAAATCGTCTTCTTGGTGCGGGCCGATAATAGGTAGATTTTGGGAAGCTGCTAGCTCAGCCGTTCCTCCAGCATGATCTATATGGGCATGCGTCAGCAGTATTTGCTTTAACGATAAGCCTTTACTCTCAACAACCTGCTGGATCTTATGCAAATCCCCGCCGGGGTCTACTACCGCCGCTTCGAGGGTTTCGTCGCACCAAAGCACGGAACAGTTTTGCTCGAAAGCAGTTACGGGAACAATTTGATAGTGTAGTGTCATTGTTTATCATCTAAAGCGTAGCAAAGGCGCGCATTATCGCTTATGTTTGGCGCGATAGGAATCCTGAGATGCCCCTATCTATCCAAGCTGATACCGCACAAGCGATCTGCAAGCGATTTTGTTAATTTCCTATTACTTCGAGTTGAGAGTTTTACCCATGAGTTATCGAGTTAGCCTTTTATTACTACCCTTTATTGTCGCTATTATCGCCGGCTGTTCTTTTGTTGATGTCAAACCGGGCGCGGAGCATATTATTCTTGCCAACGACGTAGATAGTTGTAAAAAACTAGGTTCCACCACTGTCTCTGTTATGCATGAAATCGTTTGGATTGATCGAAGTGAAGCCACCGTCGAACAAGAACTGCAAACACTTGCGCAAAACTCGGCTGCCAAAATGGGTGGCAATGCAATTTGGCCGGAATCAGACGTCAAACAAGGCGAGCAAACATTTAGCGTCTTTCGTTGCGAAAAACGCTAACAGCTCTCAAACAAACGCGTCGTTAAAATTCGGCGCTTAAATCAATCCAAGACTTACGGGTATCGTTGCCGAAGTTGTGTGCATCATAATCGGCATAACGCGCAGCGATAGCAAAGTGCTGCCACTGGTAAGCCAGTCGGGCATTCCACTCTTCGCCCAAAGACTTATCGGCTAAACTTGTATTAAGGGCGCGCTCTTCTGCTTCATACCGATGGTAAGCCACCGAAACGCCAATCTCATCTATATCCCACGTTAATCTTAGGTATTTGTCGGAAATCCCGCCGGTGATATTGCCCAAGCCATTATTGCTAAATACGTCTGCATCTCCCTGAAAGTCATGCAGCGACGCCAATGGCGTGACAAAAAATCCATCACCTTCGGCACCAAGCGACTCATAACCGGCTGAAATATTCGCACCAGCAGCGCCAACACCTAGCTCAACAAGACTGTAACGAGTTGAGTAAGCAACATCGTTATCACCACTATCTTTCTGCCGCGCGATTTCGAACGCGTAGGAAAGATTAAAATCACTCTCTACCTTGCCAGCAAAACGAATACCGTCGGTTTGCGTATCCCACTTATCTGCCCCACCCAAACCGTCAATCGAGTAGCTGTAAAAAGACAGCTCGCTATGAATGATCCCACTGTACTTCGCATTAAAATAGTTAGCACGCAGATCAGGGCTCGTTTCTACAACAGTGGACCCGAACGCCGAATCAAAATGATTCAAATGGCCAGCATTGAACGAAAGGAAGTTAAGGCTTTCATTGTAAAACGTAAGGCCACGGACCTGGCTGCCGCCCTGACGATGCGCTTCTGTGCCGAAAAACCGCCCATTATCCAAATGTAAATTCTGGCGACCGTACCTAAGAACGGTATTAGAGATATCGTAAGCGAGCGAGTATCGACTAAAAAACGAACGATCGGGGTCGGCAACTAAAGCATCATCATTTTGACCATTGGAGCCATCAAAATAGTTGTCGTCACCCGTGATAGCGTTAACAAACGTGTACTCTAGCTGAGCTGAAAAAAAGTGATAACGTTCAGAGCTATACGAAATTTTGGTGGAGAGCGTTGGCGACTGCGCATCTCGATCGTCCGGCAACGAAACGTCCTCATAACGTGCTCGCGCTGACAAACCAATCGACCCTTGCTCCAAGGCGTCGGCCAGCCCTAAACCTTCTGGACGATCAATATCGACAGCAGAACTCATGGATACAATTCCAAATAACAAACCAGTCCCAAGCAGCGACATACTCTCTCCTATTTTTTTATTGGGCGTGAGTATAATCTCCCACTAAGGACGGAACAAATACTTACCGAAAGATGCGGCCATTGCAGAGTGTCGAACTACTTTACACATCACAAATAATAAACTTAAAAAAGAATCTGTAGCTTACTGAAATAAAACGATAAACGTATCATGGCATGCTTATCGCTATTTAAGCATCGTTAACAAATATCGCGATAACTAACCGAAAAAACTGGAGACCCAAATGAAAAAATTCGCTAAACACGTAGCGATTGCGGGCGCCGTTCTGTTTGGTAGCGCTGCACAAGCTGGCATGGTCGGCTTTGAAGACTACACAAACAACAACCGCAAAAACGCAACGAATGTAGCATTTAACACGGGCGACAACAGCGTTTCGTTCTCAGCTAAAAACCGTAATGGTGTTGCCAAGAAAGTATATGTCGTAAAAGAAGGATACCCTGTTGATGCCTACGCACCTGGCGATATTATTCCAGATTACAACGGTCATGACGGTGGTAAATTTTTCCTAAGTGAAGATCGCAACGGCCCATCAACTCGCTTTGACTATTTCATGGATTTTGAGCACGGCGTAAGTGATGTATCACTGGCAGTATACGATTACGGCGCCTACGGCGGTCCTAAGCAAGATGACTATGTGACACTATTTTTGTACGACGTAAACTGGAATGAAATTGGCTCTGACTCATTTACACTTCCCGCCAATGCACGCGACCTTCCGGATCCTAACCTGATCACGCTTGCCGCAAACGCTTCTGGTGTTGCTTATCACGCGTCAGTCATGTTCTCGAAAGGCGATGTAGGAACAGGGATCGACAACATCTCATTTACCACTGTTCCGGAGCCCGGTACGTTGGCACTTATGGGGTTAGGTTTGTTTGGATTATCACTGGTTAGAAGAAGAGTGTAACTCTTCTTCTGTCAGTCAAAAGCCCGCTCATGCGGGCTTTTTTTTGCTTCGAACTTCCTGTCACACGAGACACCAGCCCTCTATCAAGCTCAACACTGTCTTGTTCTCAGATATAATCTCGAGCAAGCAATAAGTTGACCGTCATCAAGGAACTCTGCGAGTCCTCAGCTACAATCTTCGGACTGCAAAGTATTGCGCCAATACAAAAAATAAAAAATGGAACATCAGAAAGTAATCCAGCAAATATGTGCCGACCTCGGGAACGATCCAAAACGTATGATGGACATACTGTGGACCGTGCAAGATAGACTAGGTTGTATCGCTCCCGCATCAATGGGTTTAATCGCGGACCTCACTCATACACAGCGCGTGGTGGTAGAAGGCGTCGTCAGCTTTTACGCGTTCTTTCATCAGGAGGTGCAGGGTCAAAACGTTATCTATTTATGTGAAGATATTATCGACCAACATGCAGGCTTCAACGCGCTAAAAGAAACCGTCGAATCTTGTCTTGGAATACAACCTGGCCAGATGACTAAAGACGGGCTGTTTTCGTTTTACCTTGCACCGTCAATAGGGATGTGTGATCAAGCGCCCGCTGCACTGATCAACCAAACACCTGTCACAAAACTAACGCCAACTCTACTTAAACGCATTATAAACAACCTACGTAAAGGCAAACCTGTCGCAGCGACTATCCCGAAGCTAGGTGACGGGAACAACTCCCATCCCTTGATTCAATCGATGGTACAAAACAATGTACGAAAGCAAGGTGAAGTGCTCCTAAGCGGCCACCAAAACGATGAGGGATTGAGTAAAGCGCTTTCTCTAAGCCCTGCGGAGGTTATAGATTACGTCCTGAAAGCCGATCTCAAAGGGCGCGGCGGTGCTGGATATCGTTCGGCGGAGAAATGGAAAATAGCCGCGGACACGCCTGCAAAAAGTCGTTTTCTAATATGTAACGCCGACGAAGGCGAGCCTGGGACATTTAAAGACCGGCTATTGTTGACCGAGAGAGCACACCAGCTAATTGAAGGCATGACCATCGCAGCGTACGCCATTGAGGCAACGCAAGGAATACTTTACTTGCGCGCTGAGTATCGCTATCTGCAGCCTTACCTAGAAAGTGTATTAAGCGAAAGGCGACAAAAGGCCCTTCTCGGCGAAAACATCAGCGACACGGACTTTGACTTTGACATTCGAATACAGCTCGGCGCCGGCGCTTATATCTGTGGTGAAGAAAGTGCCCTAATTAGCTCGTGCGAAGGTAAGCGAGGCGAACCGACTACCAAGCCACCATTTCCAGCCGTATACGGCTACTTAGGCTTACCAACGATCGTTAATAACGTAGAGACCTTCTGCAACTTACCGCCAATACTGGCCAAAGGTTCTGATTGGTTCAGATCCATTGGTACCGAGAAAAGTAAAGGGACTAAACTACTCAGTGTATGCGGTGACTGTGACCGACCTGGAATCTATGAACTACCCATGGGAATAAAGCTATCCGAAGTACTTAGCTCTTGCGGTGCACTGAATACAGAAGCGGTACAAGTCGGCGGTGCAAGCGGCGTATTAATTGGGCGCAGTGACTTTGATAGGCAGCTTTGCTTTGAAGATCTCCCGACAGCCGGAGCGATTATGATCTTCAATAGTCAGCGAAACATCCTGAAGATCGTTAACTACTTCATGCACTTTTTCATCGAAGAAAGTTGCGGTTACTGCACGCCCTGCCGAGTAGGTAACGTTTTCTTAAAAGAAAGGCTCGACAAGATCATGAATGGTCTGGGTGAACCGGCCGACCTTGAGTACCTCAGAAACCTATCCGCAACGGTCCGCGAAACGAGCCGCTGTGGACTTGGTCATACCTCCCCTAACCCAATTTTATCCAGCATGGAAAACTTCCCTTTAGTTTACGCCGCTTTGTTGAAAGAACACCCTAGCGGAGAGCAAGCAGGCTTTAACATCCAAAAAGCATTGGACGAATCGCGGATTATCGCAAAGCGCAGATCCCTGATCTACGATCCGGACTTCAGCAGCGGCGAAGGTAGAGGGAATCAAGAATGAGCGACAAAGATCATCTCACTCTCAATATTGATGGACAGAAAATCACCGCAAAACGCGGACAAACGCTCATGCAAGCTTGTGATGCGGCAGGCGTTTATATCCCACGGCTTTGTGATTCAGAAGGGCTAGAGCCCCAAGGGAGCTGTCGCGTTTGCTCTGTTAAACTCAATGGCCGAGTCGTTGCCGCTTGCACTCAACCGGTCGTCGCCAATGCACATATAGAGAGTGAGACAGAGGAAATAAATCGCTATCGCAAAGACCTCGTGAGCATGCTATTCCACGAAGGCAATCACCTTTGTCCGATCTGTGAAGCCAGTGGGCGCTGCGAACTTCAAGCTATGGCCTATCGCTTAGGAATCTCGCAAGCGGCCCCGCATCCCTACCTCGAACCTGTGCGTCCGGTGGATGCAAGCCACCCCGATATCGCACTGGACAACAACCGTTGCATACTTTGTGGTCGCTGCATTCGCGCTTCACGTGATGTTGATGGGAAACACGTTTTTGAATACATCGGCCGAGGCATTCACAAACGCATTGGCGTGAATGCCGACTGCCTAGCAGAAACCGACGCATCAATCGATGATCATGCCATGTCTCTGGAAGTTTGCCCTGTCGGCTGCATTATTCGTAAACGTGAAGGTTTTTTTGCGCCGGTCGGTGAAAGGCTATACGACACAGAAGTAATTGGACGAGACATCGAGACACAGCAACCGCACCACCATAGTCTGCATAAGATCGAAGTTAAACAGATTGACCCAGCTGACTTCCCGCCATTCAACAAAGACGACAATGGAGATACGGTTTGAGTAAACGAAAAGTACGTATCGCCACCACGTCACTCGCAGGCTGTTTCGGCTGTCACATGTCACTGCTTGATATTGACGAACGCATTGTCGATCTAATGGCCATTGCAGAGTTTGATCGCTCGCCATTGAATGATAAGAAAACATTTACGCGACGCTGCGATATTGGGCTCGTTGAAGGAGGCTGTTGTAACGAAGACAATGTTCACGTTCTAAAAGAATTCAGGAAGAATTGCGACGTTCTCGTCGCCGTCGGACAGTGCGCAATAATGGGCGGTTTACCGGTCATGCGCAACGCCATCATGCATTCAGAAGACCCGTTAAGAGAGTGTCTTGATGAGGCTTATACGACAAGTAAGGTGCTAAACCCAAGCAAGCAAATACCCAATGACCCTGCTTTGCCGCTGATACTGGATAAAGTATATACCTGTGCTCAGGTCGTTAAGATCGACTACCAGATTCCTGGCTGTCCTCCCTCAGGGGATACGCTTTGGGCTGCGTTGACCGCCTTGATAAAAAATGAAGAACCCACTCTAGACTACGCGTTAATTAAATTTGATTAGGTGAGCATGAAAAACCAAACTGATCGTATTATCGAGATAGCCCCACTGACCAGAGTCGAGGGGCATGGCAAAGTCACGGTTCACCTCAACGAAGATAATGAGGTAGTAGAAGCCCGCCTGCATATCGTCGAATTTCGCGGTTTCGAGCGCTTTATTCAAGGTCGCATGCTTTGGGAGGTACCCGTCATCGTGCAACGCCTATGCGGCATCTGTCCTGTCAGCCATCATCTTGCTGCGGCCAAGGCAATGGACATGGTGGTGGGCGTCGACCAGCTTACGCCTACGGCTGAAAAAATGCGCCGCCTGATGCATTATGGCCAGATCATGCAAAGTAACGTTTTGCATTTCTTTCACTTAAGCTCACCGGACCTGCTATTTGGCTTTGACGCGCCGGCCAAGAAACGCGATATCTTCAATATCATTAGAGAGTTTCCTGAGTTAGCGCGCCAAGGCGTTCTGATGCGCAAATATGGTCAAGAGATCATTCAGTACACTTCCGGAAAAAAAATACATGGTAATAGCGCCATCCCTGGAGGAGTGAACAAGAACTTGTCACTGGCCGAACGGGACGCTTTGCTAAAAGATATTGACCAGATGATTCTATGGTCCGAGCAGGCATTGGAGCTCGCCAGGGACTACACCCTGGAACACGCTTCACTTGTTGACTCATTTGCAAATTTCGACTCTAACCATATGTCACTGGTGCGCACTGACGGCGCATTAGACTTGTATCATGGCAACCTTCGCGCGATAGATTCGCACGGCAATATTATTTTCGATCAAGTTGATTACCGAGACTTCGATAGCATCATTCAAGAAGAAGTTAAGCCGTGGTCTTACATGAAGTTTCCATTCATTAAAAGCAGAGGAAACGTTGATGGCTGGTATCGTGTTGGCCCGCTTGCTCGCATGAATACCGCCAGTTTTATCGACACGCCGTTAGCCAATCAACATCACGCCGACTTCAGACGCTTTTCCCAACATAAACCCGCCAATATGACCTTGGCATATCATTGGGCTCGAATGATAGAAGTTCTTCACTGCACTGAAAAAATCAAAGAGCTCTTGCTAGACCCAGATTTGCATGGCTCTGATTTGCGATTAACCGGTCAACGACGCGAAGAAGGCATCGCGATGCTTGAGGCGCCACGAGGTTCGTTGCTGCATCACTATAAAGTCGATGAAAACGACCAAGTCACCTATTGCAACCTTATCGTGTCGACCACACACAACAATACAGCCATGAACCGCGCGGTAACGGATGTTGCAAAGAAATACTTGTCTGGTCAGCGAAAAATCACTGAACCGATGCTGAATCACGTGGAAGTCGCGGTAAGGGCCTATGACCCCTGTCTCTCTTGTGCGACGCACGCACTCGGACAAATGCCGCTCGTTATCGAATTATTCGATGCCGAGAATCGTCTGATCGATAGCGCTAGCCAATATGCTACACCTGAACCGACGGCGCCCTAAGATGAGCGCCAAGCTAGCTAAGCTAGAAAACCCAGCCCGCGAAAAAACGATACAGCCAACGCGAATTCTTTTGATCGGGTATGGCAACCCCGGTCGCCAAGACGACGGTCTCGGCGCTGCTTGTATTGAAACGTTAACCCAAAGACTCGCTCAAAAAGTTGAAGACAGGGTTAGCATCCATGACTTGAGTAATATAGAGCTCAACACGCAAGTGGTCTATCAGTTAAGTGTCGAAGAAGCGCTAGATGTGTCCGAAAACGATTGCGTCGTATTTATCGACGCATCACTTAACGGAGCCGAATCATTTGAGTTCCTGGAGATTTCTAGCTCTGTGGGCGCTTGCTTTGGAAGTCATAGTTTGAACCCTCAGGGCGTACTTGAACTGTGTGACTCGCTCTACCGCAAACAGCCTGATGGCTATGTATTGGCGATTCGCGGTTATGAGTTCGACCAGTTTCAAGAAGCACTGTCCAACAAAGCGCGTGACAATTTATATCAAGCCACTGACTTTCTTTTACACTGGCTTGATGAGCAGGCAACACAAGCCAATACGCGAACAAAAGACGATGCATGAACTTTCATTGGCAGAAAGCATGCGCGAATTGATTGTCGATCAAGCCAAGGTCGACGGATTTTCGAGCGTCACGCAGGTGAGTATCGAAATCGGCCAACTTTCGCATGTACAAAGCGATGCGATGGAATTTTGTTTCGAAGCGGTAATGGTCGGCTCCCCTGCTGAATCCGCAACGTTGAACATCATTGGCGCAGCTGGCATTGGAAAATGCAGAAGTTGTGGCGAAACCAGCAATATTGCCTTTCGCTATGACCCATGCTCACACTGTGGTGCTTTCGGACTAAGCGTTATTGCTGGCGATGCCGTGCGTTTAGTGTCGCTTGAAGTGGCCTAAAGCCTCTCAACTAATGAGTCGCAATTTTAGATAGGAGTAAAAATTATGTGCACCACTTGTGGCTGTTCTAGCCAACCAAATGAGCACGAACACAAAAATGACGATTCTCCTGCTCCAATGCAAGACACCACCAGCGCGCGACTTCTGTCAGTTGAGCGAGACTTATTAGAAAAGAACACGCGTTATGCCAGTATCAATCGCGCAACGCTAAAGAAGAACAACACGCTTGCTTTGAATCTAGTGTCGAGCCCCGGTTCTGGAAAAACTACGTTGTTAACTGAAACGATACAGCGCCTTAATCAGCCCGCAAACATTGCAGTCATTGAAGGTGATCAACAAACCGAAAATGACGCACGCCGAATCAGACAGACCGGTGTAGAGGCCATCCAAATTAACACCGGCAAAGGCTGCCACCTTGATGCGCACGCAGTCGGCCATGCGCTCGGTGACTTGCCTAGCTCGGACATCCGCTACTTGTTTATCGAGAACGTTGGCAACCTAGTCTGCCCAGCGGCGTTTGATCTCGGCGAGCATGCGAAGGTCTTGGTGCTTTCGGTCACTGAAGGCGACGACAAACCCTTAAAGTATCCGGACATGTTTGCCGCAGCGTCACTTTTACTGATAAACAAAATAGACTTACTTCCTTACGTGAATTTTGATGTTGATCGCTGTGTCGAGTTCGCTCGCCGCATTAATCCTGACATTCAAATCATCGAACTTTCAGCCACCACCGGAGCAGGTATGCATGATTGGCTAGCCTGGCTTAAAACTTACCAAACACATCAAACACAACTATCTCCTGGCACGGCTGATGAATCACACCTAGGTCAAACCGGAAAAAATGGAAACACCGGCCTATGCGCGCATGATCATTAAATGATGTGCAGAGCTACCGACCCCACACCAGACAATCCTCAGCACCTAGTGAGTGCGAGTTACGCGGTGTGTGGACAGGTCCAAGGCGTCGGGTTTCGCCCCTTCGTGAAACGACTAGCCGATGGGTTTGGGCTTAGCGGCCACGTTTGTAATGTGGACGGCTTTGTTGAAATACTTGTATACGGCACCGCCGGGAAACTCGCCGCGTTTAAACAGAACCTGCAAACAAAGCTCCCAGTCAATGCTCGAATAACCCGGCTAATAGAGCTTTCAGAGCATGCGCCGTCAATCTCATCGTTAACCCCAGAGCCGGGCCAAGAGGTGGGCCAGTTTCACATCAGTACCACCGCCTCTAGAGCATTTATCGACAACCCAGCCCTCAAGCAACTAGATCGCGATATTCCTAATGACCGGCGTATTTGCAACCGATGTATTAACGAGCTGTTTGATAGCAACAGCCGCCGTTATCACTTTCCGTTCATCAATTGTACGGACTGTGGACCTCGTTATTCAGTGCTCCGCTCCCTGCCCTATGTTCGACAAAACACCAGCTGGTCAGACTTCCCTCCTTGTGATGAATGCCTAAGCGAGTTCAACGAGATCGATGACCTGCGCTTTCATGCTGAAGGAATCTCGTGCAATGCATGCGGCCCGCGAATGGGCTATACGGGAACAATTGATAGCAAAAAAAACATCAGCAATTCGTCTAAAGTAGATGACCAAACTACAAACAAAAGCATTGCTCAAGCGGCTGCGACGATCGCTGCACAAAAAATATGCGCAGTAAAGGGTATGGGCGGATTCCATTTAATGTGCGACGCAAAAAATCTATCCTCTATTGATGCGCTGCGAAATATTAAACAACGCCCAGCCAAACCTTTTGCTCTAATGGCTCTGAATACACAATCGCTCAAGAACATCGCTGAAATCGATACAGCGACGGCCGCGCAATTGAACGATAAATCGGCCTCAATCACTTTGGCACCGAAAGCACCATCACCACCACGCTATGTTGAAGCCTGTGCGCCAAACTTAAATTCAATTGGCTGTGTTTTGCCTTACAGCGGCACTCACTTTTTGTTGTTTTACTATCTACTCGGTTGTCCTGAAGGCAACACGTGGCTGACTGAAGCCTGTGACATTTTTTTAGTCGTTACTAGCGCGAACAATAAAGACGAGCCCATTTTGGCTAATAGCGTTACGCAACTGACAGAGCAAACAAAGTGGATGTTTGATGTATCAATTGATGTGCTCGACCACCCCCTTGAAATTATAAACACCTGCGATGACTCAGTATTATTCGCGCCTTCAACTCCCCCAACGCCTCAACTAAGCCACGCCCCTCAATCAAACAGCGGCATATTAAGAATGGCTAGAGGCCTTTCTCCATATATCCTCAAACTGCCCAAAAACGACAAGAAACAAACCAGCAAGCTTAAAGCGTCTGCGCCGCAAAGCAGCTTGAACCGATTAACGTCACTACCGAAGCGGTGTTATCCGACGGTATTGGCGCTTGGCGCAGACTTAAAACATACGTTTTGCGTTATAACGGGCAGCTCAGCATATGTTTCGCCGCAAACAGGCTCATTATCAAGCGATATCAGTTGCAGGCAGTTAATAACCCGAATCGAGTCCTTTTTGGACTTACTGTGTGTGAAACCAGACCTGATTGCCTGCGATCAGCATCCTGACTTTTTTTCTTCAGAGCTCGCTTCTCTACTCGCTAAAAAGTACGCTGCATCGCTTTATAGTATCCAGCATCATCATGCCCATATAGGCTCTTTACTTGCCGAGAGAGGCGAAACCGAGTCTGTCATGGCTTTCGCGCTAGACGGTATGGGTTATGGAGAAAACGGCGCGTTATGGGGAGGAGAATGCTTGCAGGTATCGCCTTGGCAAAGCAATCATATTGCACAGTTTGAACCACTCGCGCTGCCCGGTGGCGACCAAGCTAATCGGCAAATTTGGCGCATTGGCTACGCAGCCCTTTCTAGATTAGACCCACTCATGGCAAAGCGGCATTACCAAGAACTGATGCTGACCAATAGCTCTGCTGATTCGGCACTTGATCTAATCGACAAGACACTAAGCTATGCGCCAACAACAAGCAGTCTAGGTAGATGGTTTGATGCGTTTGCCTCTGCCCTAGGGGTTGTTCAAGACCTTAACTACGAAGCGCAAGGCGCAATGTACTTGGAAGCGTTGTCACTACCCTACCACCAGCTCCCCTCTCCAAAGCAGACCGCGGTCGTAAATGAACACAACAATTTAGACCTTTATCCTGTGCTATTGACGGCGCTGACAGAGCCATCTAGGTCCGCAGCGGCGTCTCGCTTTCATAGCGAACTAATCGATGGAATAACACGTTGGTTTCAAGCCCTCAATTCCGAAAAGATCTATCGTCGGATTTACATCAGCGGAGGTTGCCTTCAGAACCAAATACTCAAGATAGGACTTCAAAACAGAATGTCGGACATTGGAATCGAACTCATTACATCAGAAAATATGCCGTCCAACGATGCTAGTATTGCGCTAGGCCAAGCATGGGTCGCTACGCATCTACACGCAGGAGAAGCCGTCTAATGTGCCTCGCTGTACCCGTTGAAATAATCCAGATAAGCAATGATGCTCAAGCCGTCGTACGCTTGTCTGGCGTTGAAACGACTATTTCCACCGCGCTAATCGATTCACCACAACTGGGTGACTATGTCATTGTTCACGTCGGTTACGCGCTAGAAAAACTCGACACCAAAGAAGCCGAGGCAACTTTGGCCTTATTAAGGGGTGATTCAGAGCGAGGAGAATCCACATCATGAAATACATCGACGAATTTCGTGACCCACTTATAGCAAAGCGCCTCATCGAGCAAATCAATGCCGCGGTTGACCCGAACAAGACTTACCGATTAATGGAGTTTTGTGGCGGCCATACTCACACGCTTTTTCGTTATGGCATACCCGATATGCTTCCCGCATGTATCGAGCTACTGCATGGCCCTGGTTGCCCAGTATGCGTACTCCCTATTGCTCGTGTTGATATGGCGATATCACTCGCGATGCTCGAAGACACGATCCTATGCAGCTACGGTGATGTCCTTAAAGTCCCAGGCTCGAATGGCGACTCTTTGCTCAAGTGTCAAGCGCGTGGCGGGGGCGTCACAATGATAACCTCTCCTTCGCAATGTATAGAACTCGCTCAATCCCATCCAGACAAGCGCATCATATTTTTTGCCGTTGGGTTTGAAACTACCACGCCTCCAACCGCTGCCGTGCTAGCACAGGCAGTTGCCTTGCAACTCGACAACTTCCAAATCCTGTGCAATCACGTCTTAACACCACCCGCGATGGAAGGCATTTTTAGCGAACAAACCGCTGCTGAAAGTAAACATCAACACACGACTAAAACGATGACACAAGTAGTCAGTCACGATAAGCTAAATGGTCTGATTGGTCCTGGACACGTCAGCCTAATTACAGGAACTCACGCGTTTGACGGAATCTGTAAAACACACAAGATTCCGATCGTTGTATCAGGCTTCGAGCCTTCAGACCTATTACACTCAATTTTGATGTTGGTTCGCCAAATTAATCATTCAAGCTGTCAAGTTGAAAACCAATATACCCGTGCGGCAAAACCCGAAGGCAACTTGGTCGCACAATCTATCATTAACCAATATTTTGAGTTACGCAGCAGCTTCGAATGGAGAGGCTTAGGCCAGCTGCCCAATAGCGCTCTTCGAATAAAGCCCGAGTATGCCCGTTACGACGCTGAGCTCGACTTATCGCCTGCTAAGGGTTCAACTGACAACAAAGCTTGCGAGTGCCCAGCCGTGCTGCGAGGACAAAAAAAACCAACTCAATGCAAGCTTTTCGGGAACCCCTGCACCCCCGAAAATCCACTAGGAACCTGCATGGTCTCGTCCGAAGGGACTTGCGCGGCCTACTACTTGTACCATCCAACCGAAGAACCCGAGCCACAAGCGACGCGTATTACCGGACCTGGCGTCACCGCATATCACTCAGGCAATCAGCCATGAAAATAAACAAAACCGGCGTCATCGAGCTGGCCCATGGCAGCGGAGGACGAGCAACCGCCTCGTTAATCAATGACATATTTTATGCACATTTTGGTAACGCCTTTCTTGATCAACAAGCAGATCAAGCAACGTTGCCCCCACTTGCAGGTAGGCCAGTTTTTACGACCGATAGCCACGTCGTGTCGCCTTTGGTCTTTCCTGGCGGAGATATCGGACGACTCGCCGTGTATGGCACGGTTAATGACATTGCCGTTTGCGGCGCGACACCACAATACCTAAGTGCCGGTTTTATTATTGAAGAAGGCTTCTCGATACAAACACTCGACCAGATTGTCTCCTCAATGGCAGCTGCCGCAAAAGAATGTAATGTCTCAGTCGTGACAGGCGATACAAAAGTCGTTGGACGCGGCCAAGCAGATGGTCTCTATATCAACACCAGTGCAATTGGGGATTTACCTACGCACCTGTCGCTTGGGCCGAACCACATCAAACCAGGGCAAAAAATCATCATCAACGGATCATTAGGCGACCACGCCGTCGCCATTTTGAGCGAACGCGAATCCATAGACCTCAATGGAGGATTCCAGTCTGATGCAGCGCCATTGGTCGACCTTATCCAAATGATGCTAAACGCAGCACCCGGTATCTCAGCCATGAGAGACCTGACCCGCGGAGGACTCAGTGCATGTCTTAATGAATTAGCACAAAGCGCAGGTTGCGGCTTCAAAATCAAAGAACAAGCTATTCCAATCAACGCAAATGTAAAGGCAGTCTGTGAGCTACTCGGCTTAGAAGCGTTAGCCCTTGCCAACGAAGGAAAGCTCGTCGCATTCTGTCCGCCAGAGCAAGCGGAGGCGCTCGTTAGTAAAATGAGGTCGCACCCACTCGGAACCAATGCAGCCGTGATCGGTGAGGTCGTAAATGACCCCCATCACTTTGTTTCTATGGAAACCCTGTACGGAGGCGCGCGCCGAATAGCGTGGCAATGGTCCGACCCTCTACCAAGAATTTGCTAACCAAAGCTTATCCCGCCTGCGCCAATAAAAACTAAGTAGAAAGTCCAACAAGCGCTGGCTTTAAAAACATTGTAAAAGGCGAACGCAAAGCGCTGAGGCGCGACTATACTGCTTGGAATGACATTATTTCTAGCGACGTGCAGCAGTAGCAATGATTAGATATTTGAGTTGGGAAAAAACGATCACAACCTGCACCCTCGCCTGTCTGATTTCGTTCTCTTTTTCGTATCCACGCAATAGCCTTGCAGACACTCTTGTCGTTTTCAATTGGGAGGACTACCTCTCCGATGAGGTCATCGCGCGCTGGGAAAAAAAATCTGGCCATAAGATCAAGCAAATATACTATGACGGTAACGAAAACCGGGATAGCGTATTGGTCGCCATCGGCAATGATACTACCGAAATTGATATTCTAATCGCTGACGAAACCGCCACGCCGTCTTTCGGCACTATTGGAACACTGCTCAGTGTAAACGCCTATGAATCAACCCCGAACATTCACTTGGTAGACAAGAAGTGGGACAAGGTATGCGGTGCATACGGCGTACCTTACCTGTGGGGCACACTGGGGGTGGCTTATCGAAGCGACAAAGTAACATCCGCCCCCACTTCATGGGACATCCTATTCAACCCACCGCCGCTATTGTCAGGACATATTGGCTGGCTAGATGAGTCTATCGATACCTTGGCGCCCGCGTTGTTTTTAGCTAACAACGATATCAATACCCGAGACCCAGACACCTTGCGCGCGGCATTCGAAAAAACAAAACGCGCGCTGCCCCATATTCTCACGTTTCAGTACAGCCTCAGCTATTTAGATTCGTCAGTGCGCCAGATAAGCAAGCCGGCAGAAAAGGAGCTGTATCTGGCAATGAGCTACAGCGGCGATCAAGACTCTTTGAACGAGCAATCCGGTACAGATTTGTGGCAATACACCACGTTAGATGAAGGCACAATTTCATGGGTCGACTGCCTCGCAGTCCTGAAAAACTCTTCTCGCAAAGCGTTAGCATTTGATTTTATTAACTTCCTTTATCAACCTGAAAACGCTGCTCAAAACTCTTTGGACGCTTATACAGCCACCCCAATGAGTCAAGCCAAGTCTCTGCAACCCATCGACTTTCAAAATGACAGCACGGTCTACCCTGGCGACACACTAGACCGTTCGCAACCCTACTTACCAATGGACAATGCAACGGCGGTACTCCGGCGACGCATTACCAGCACACTAGAAAAACTTCATGAATCTAAATAAACGCGCCCTATTTTTAATCATTCCCGTCGTCTTTCTTAGTTTTTTAGTCGCGAGCAGCGCGTTTTATTGGTCTCTCGAAAAAACTATACGAGGCTTAGAAGAAAACCGTCTTGAACTGGCAATCACCGAACTAACGACGAGCTTCCACCAATACTCAACGTTCGCCGAAAGCTATCTCGAAGCAACACTTCAAAACACAGCATTAAGACGGTTTCTTTCGTCTCAAGATTCTCAATACAAGCAAGTTAGTTTGGGCACCGCAATAACAAAAGCGACCGGAAAGTTTAAACACCATCGCTCCGACCGCCTAAGCTTTTTGATAGTCGACCATATCAATATGGAAAAACCAAAAGAGCAATTCTTCTTCGAAATCAGCGACGACCCATTCAGCAATCTATCGAGCGGTTTACGGCGTGACTACGAGTCCTTCATCGCATCAAACAATTCACGAGTATGGGGCTACACCCAAGAGCCCGACGGCACCGGTAAAATCACAACGTCCCGTATTGTGGATAGAATTACTTTATTTGAGCCGACCGATATTGCATCGAACAACAGCGTTCTCCTACAACTGGCTGTCGAGCCGACACGCTACTTAGAACTAAAAAAGAGCCTAATCGAAACCTACCAAGCGGATATCAGTTACAACAAGGTCCTGCCAAATAATTCGTACGCATTCAGAAATAAAGCGTATTTAGGCCCTGGCGAAGTTCTCTTTATTGATGTGCCAGAGAGCTACCTAACCGAACGTTTACTACCAGTTCGTGCCACCATCATACTCGTGTCAATCGCCCTATTTTTTGTTTCCGCTCTTATCCTGCTGCATCTTGTAAAACGCTATATCACAGGCCCCATCGAATCATTGGAATCTCAGCTCAGCAATGTTGTCGATCAACATCAAGACAACATATCTATCAGTCATATTGGCAACGACGAGGTAGGCCGTCTGCAGCGTACCTTCCATAAACTCTATGGCGAACTAGCGACTGCTTACAAGCGCACCAAGCAACTGGCGGAACGAGACCCTCTCACGCAATTACACAACATGTCATACATACATGAACAAGCCGCTAACGCGATCGAAGAAGCCCGCGAAAAAGATGAGTGCGTCGCGCTGATTTATATCGACCTAGACAACTTTAAGTTTGTTAACGACAAGTACGGCCATGATGTTGGCGATGCGTTGTTACAGGCCTTCGCGGCAAGACTATCAAGCGCGGTTCGTAGCGAAGATCTGGTCTGCAGTAAAAAAATGCCTTTAGCCAGTCCAGGACGAATTGCGGGCGACGAGTTTTCAGTAGTAGTGAGAGGTATTCACGATGCAACCGTTCCTGAACAAATTGGTAAGCGCGTGCTGTCGTTATTTAAAGAAGGCTTCCATTTTGACAAAGGTCAGTTTCCAGTTTCTGCAAGTATCGGTATCTCAATGTATCCTGCGGATGGCGACACCTTAGCTGAGCTATTGGCCAACGCAGATAATGCGATGTATCAGGCTAAAGACAATGGCAAAAATTCGATTGCATTCTATTCGAAAGAGCTCGCGACATCGATGCGTCGCCGAATGGAAATCGAGCATGAATTGCACAACATGGACACGGATAAAGAGTTCTATCTCGTTTACATGCCGCTTGTTGCCACTAAGAACAACTCAGTCGATGGCTTTGAAGTACTATTGCGTTGGAATTCACCTAAGCTAGGGTTTGTCGGGCCAGACGAATTCGTGCCGATTGCAGAGCGGTGTGGCTTATTCGAAAAGATCGATAACTGGGTGACTGAAAATGCGATGCGTCAGTACGCTCAACTAAAAGAATCGCTTGGAAGAGACTTTAAGCTTTCCATCAATTTATCCTCCGCGCAGTTAAACCTCAACTTAATTGGACACCGTTTGATCGAGCTGATCAAACAACACAAAATCCCCTCGCACTGCATACAGCTAGAAATGACCGAGACCTTAAGTGTTGAGTTCTCACGTCAAGCCAATCAGTTTTTGGAGCTGCTTCGAGAGCAAGGCTTTAATGTAGCGATCGATGACTTTGGTACCGGCCATACTGCGCTCCTGCAACTCGTCGAATACCCTGCCGACATGATTAAATTTGATAAAACCTTTGTTGAAAAAGCGATGGAGCCAACGAATCGCGCGATGTTAGGGCCGCTGGTATCGCTCTGTCATTCACAGGGCTTAAAGGTCACCGTTGAAGGGGTAGAAACCAAAGAAATGGCTAGTTACCTAACGGACATAGGCTGTGATTATTTACAAGGATATTACTTTGGAAAACCGGCCAAGCTTGAAGACTTGAAGCTAGAAAATTTTTAAAGAAATCCGTTAATTCATCCTTGCTATGCTTCGCTGATACTCCCAACGCACACCCTATTCCTACCCGTATCCTTGGCCTGGTAAAGCGCCTCGTCGACGCTCTTTATTAGGTCGTGATAATCGTCCCCCTGAGAGGGAACAAATGCAGCCATCCCGATGCTTACTGCTAGCGGAACATGCTCTCCTTGAGACCTGACATCAAGCTCTTCAACACAACGCCTAATGCGCTCTGCCAGTGCCGCAACACCTTCGCAATGGGTTTCGGGAAGAACAACCGCGAGCTCTTCGCCGCCATAACGGCAGACTAGATCAGGCGGACGCCTAATCTGGTTGGCAATGGCAGTACTAACCGCCTTTAAACAATCGTCGCCCACTAGATGGCCGTATCGATCATTGACCTTCTTAAAGTGGTCGATGTCGATTAGCAAAAGACCAATCGCACTTCGGTTGCGCTGACTGCGGCGAAACTCAATATCAATCAACTCATCAAAATATCGCCGATTTCTAATTCCCGTCAGTTGGTCTGTCGTTGATAGCTCTTTAAGCTCCAAATTTAGTTTCTGTACATCACCAAGCGCATCTGACAGCGCTTCCGTCCGCTCAGTCACCTGACTCTCTAGAACTTCATTCTGAGCACGCTGCTGACGTATCAGCACTTTGTTCATACGAGACGACTCCAACTCCGCATCCACACGCCGTGCAGACTCGTCATGAAAACGTTCTGCCAACGCGAATGACAGTAATATAATCTCTATTGCCGAGCCAATTTGCGCTGACGACTCTGTCATTGCGGTACGCGGTATAAAGCCAAATTTGTTCATTGCCAGTATGACACTACCAATTAAGAAAATAGTCCACGCAACACTAAAGTAAATCGCATATTTTTGGCGAGTTCGAATAGTAATTAGGTAACTAACCAGCAGCAAAAATATACAAGAAAAAATTGCCAAGCCCGCGCCCAAACGAACCGCCTCTGAATACGGTAAAACAAGGGCGAGAGCAGAAACAACAATACCCGCAAACGACTGAATATAGAGTGCTCGACAGATCGCCGGATAGTTATCCCTAATATCCAAAAAATTGATCAAAAACATACTGCCGGCAACGATTATAAGCGGCGTAAAAACCGACACACTTTGCGTGTTCCATTCTGGAGCATACGGCCAAATAAACTGATAGCTATAACCGCTTAACCCTAACTGCACGGTGGCGAAGGTGACGACGTAGATAACATAGAACGCGTAAACAGAATCTCGTTGACGCAGATAGAGGAAAAAGTTGTACAAAGCCATTACTAAGACGATGCCGTAGTAAATCCCTTGCACCGCCAACTGCCACTGATCTTTCTCAAAGAATTCGTTTCGATCGAGAATGTTAATCGGAAGCTGAATGGAACTGGTGGTTTCTATACGAACGTAAACTTGCTCAGCCTGATCTGTCTGTTCAATAGGGAATAGAAAGGAGCGATGATGAACGGGGCGATCCGCAAAAGCGATATTATCGCCAGTAACGACCTTATCTACTAACTGGCGCTGATTAAAACGATATAAGGTAATGTGATCAAGTAAGGCGTAATCGATTTGAATGAAGCGGTTTTGATTAGACGCGGGCAACTCAAAGTTAATCCAGTACACGTCAGGAGAGAACCCGAACGCGAGGATCGCCTGTTCTCCGAGCTGCCACTGGGAGGGAAGTGTTTCTAGAACGGCGTCGATGGTTAGCTCATGATTCTGATCGACCAAATACTGAATTTCAGTACCCGGAACAACGAAACCGGGAAGCTCTTCAGCGTAGCTATTTAAACAGAACATGACGCTTAGCAAAAAGAGCCACATGGCTCCTAACACATCCCTCCTCTGCCTTGCAGTGTTGCGCATATTGTGTCGCTATAATTCACCAAAGTAGTCCTAAATATATAGGCTACTATCGTGGTAAAAACAATTTTTGAGACCGCCAATTATCTATAACGAAGCTTGCTTCGCGCTTTATCGATGCCTCACCTGCTTCGAAGTATTTCCTCGCTGACTTATAACCCCTTCCATGCCGCTGATCCAGTAATCTTATATGCAGGAAAAAAACATCTTTGCTCATTCAGCTTAGGTTCAGCTTTGCTGTTTTATTGTGGTCCTGCGATCAACTATACGCATTGGAGAAAATAATGAACCAGCAAACTAAAACATCTCAGCTTTTGACAACCACAACCATTCTCGTGTCCATGTTTGTAAGCTCACTCGCTTACGCCGGAGGCAAACATCACAGCGCGGTAGACTGGGCTCATGTAAGCAGATACGAACCAATCACCCGCACAATTCAGCATAGTAAACCCCATGAGGAATGCTGGAATGAACAGGTACAGTACGATAGCTATGACCATCGCTATCGCAACAACGACCGCTCGCACACCAGCACCATCGTCGGCGGGATTATCGGCGGCGCGGTAGGAAACGCATTAGGGCATAAAAAGAAAAACAAGCGTATTGGTACCGCTGTTGGCGCAATTCTAGGCGCATCAATCGGTAGCGACTACGGAACAACACACCATCGCAGAGGAGCCCCAGTGTCTCGCTATCGCAATGAACAGCGTTGCAATACAACGCATCATGTATCCTACGAGGAGAAGGTTGTCGGCTACCATGTGTGGTATCGTTATCACGGCGAAAAATATAAAACGCGAATGGATACAAAACCCGGAAAACGAATTAAAGTTCGCGTGATTGTCGAGCCCATTTAGGGCTCGATTTACTGCCCTACTGAATCACGTATCGCTTTAATGAGAGACCTAGCCATTGAACATATTCAAATTTAACCGTCACATTGCGCCAATATTTTTGGCGCTGACAATGACATTCGCGGCGATGCCCGCTTTGGCAAGCAACGCGCCAAACATATCTCGCGAACAAGCCATCGCTATCGTCAAGCAACACTATCAAGGTAAAACATTAAAAGTGTCTAGCAAACCCGACGCATACGTAGTTCGCTTGCTAACCAAAGCCGGCAAGGTAAAGCAGCTACGCGTCGACAAAAAAACCGGCGAGCTCCGTTAGATGTCCATTGTGATTAACGCTATGAGTTTTAAGAGTGCACGGGGCCCATTGCGATGAAAGTATTAGTCGTCGAAGACGAAACCAAATTACGCCAACAAATATGCGAAGCCCTTAAGCATGAAGGGCTATCGATCGAACAGGCCAAAGATGGTGAAGAAGCACTTTTTATCGGACTTAACTACCCTATAGACATCGCCATAGTCGACTTAGGCTTACCGAAACTGAGCGGCGTAGATGTGATAACACAATGGCGCGACGCTGGCGTTTCATTTCCAACCCTTATATTAACCGCCAGAGGGCATTGGCAAGATAAGGTCGAAGGGCTTAATGCCGGTGCAGACGATTACTTAGTCAAACCTTTTCACCACGAGGAGTTATTAGCCCGAATTAACGCCTTGTTGCGCCGTATCGGCGGCCATGCCTCTTCTCGTCTGACCTTCGATGGCATTACAGTCGACCTATCCGCAAAAGAGGTGAGCGTTAATAATAAACCACTTGAGCTGACCGCATTCGAGTACAGCACCCTTGAGTACTTAATACTTAAACCCGGCCAAACAGTATCCAAAACTGAGCTTACCGAGCACCTTTACGACCAAGACCACGACAGAGACAGCAATGTCATCGAAGTTTTTGTTGGCAGGTTAAGAAAGAAACTCGACCCGAACGGGCAGCTTAATCCGATCAAAACACTGCGCGGGCAAGGCTATCGATTTGACCTAGTGACACGGAGCAGCTCCTGATTCGCATGCTATCGTCTAACAGTATTCGCTCCCGCTTGACGCTCGCTTCATTGTTACTGCTGCCGCTCATTTGTGGTGCGCTAGCCTGGTCACTCGAACGCGCTTTTTCCGTGAGCCTTCTCGAAAATCAGCAACGCCAAATGACGCTGCAGGCTTACGCCTTAATGGCCTCAGCAGAGCTACAACAAAACACCCTTTGGCTACCTGAAGTCATGAGCGATGATCGCCTGAATCAACTTTCATCGGACTCGTTTGCAGTTGTCCTTGATAACAACCTAAGTATCAGCTGGCGCTCGTTGTCAGCATCAGATAAGGCTGTTGATATTATCCATGCCCTATCAAAGATCAAGACCGGCGTTAGCTCGTTTAAACGGACATCCATCAACCATGAAGAGACATTTGTTTTCCAGTATGCCGTCGAGTGGGAATCAGACGAAGGTATAGCTTTACCGTTTCAGTTTGTTATTTACGAGAATCAAGCAGACTACCGAAGCCAGGTTCAGAAGTATCGTCATACGCTTTGGCTCTGGCTTTGCGCGATCGGGCTAAGCCTAATATTTGCCCAGCTAATCGTTCTGCGATGGGGTCTCGCGCCACTAAACGACCTGATTAAGGACATTGCAGCCGTTCGACAAGGAAACACAGAAAGACTTAAAGAAACGTACCCGAAAGAGCTCACAGCTGTCACATCAAGCATTAACCAATTGCTAGAACACGAAGAGAGCCAACGCGCGCGTTATCGAAATACCATGGCAGACCTAGCTCATAGCATCAAAAACCCTGTGGCTATTATCGCTAGTGAGCTGAGCAGCGCTTCACGCAACAACCAACTGCCCAAGCCGGTCCTTGACGAGCTCTCGCAACAAAACGAGCGGATCAATCAAATTGTATCCTACCAACTCAACCGAGCAGTTGGCGGCGCAGCGGCGCCCTTTGTAAAAGCTATCCCCATCAACCCTGTCGCTAAAGAAATCATTTCCGCCTTAAAGAAAGTCTACGTCGATAAAAACCTTTCGATCAGCATTGATATTTCCGAATCCGCCGTGTTCAAGGGTGACAAAGGTGACTTGATGGAGCTACTTGGCAACCTGCTCGACAATGCATTTAAATATGGACAAGAAGCGATTTCGATAGCGGCAAAAGGCGGAGTTAGCAATGGGAAAGATGGCACTGAAAACCAGTACTTAATTATCGTTATAGAAGATGGCGGACCTGGCCTAAGTAAAGAACAACAGACTCAGCTAATCCATCGTGGAGAACGGGCCGATACCGCGATACCGGGCCAAGGCATTGGCTTGGCGGTTGTATCGGATATCGTGAAAACCTACCAAGGCGAAGTTAGCCTGGATCGTGCAACGCTAGGCGGTCTAAGCGTCTCTCTTGTGTTTACTTGGAATAGCTAGTATCACGCAAGCACAATGCAATAGTGCTTTAGTTTGAGCGCCCGCCTTTTTCATACTAAACACCATCAAGCACCTTTGAGCCGCGCTGTAATCATCTCTCTTTTTGCGCCAAAACCAGGGAGTTTATTCACCTCAAACCCCGCTCTCTCTAAACCTTTTCGTACCGAGCTAGCCGCCGTAAAGGTCGACAAAGTCGTTGCGTCATTTGAATGGGAAGCCACCAGCTCGAACAATTGGTCGGTCCACATAGACGGATTTTTGCGAGGAGAAAAACCATCCAAAAACCAACAATCCGCTAGAAACTCATGCAAACAAAGGTCTTCATTCACATCGCCGAATAACAAACTAAGCGTTACCGCGTCCACGCCGAATGACACGCTATGCATACCCGCGGTTAGATCCGGATAGTTAGCGATCAACTGCGAGGCCAAGCCGGCCAATTGAGGCCAGCAATCCAGACATTTCTTTAAGTCAGTTTTGCTTAGCGGGTATTTCTCTACCGATATAAAATGAAGCGGACGTTTCGGTTCTTGAAGCCTGCTCCAGACATCCCACGCGGCGAGAAAATTTAGTCCTGTTCCAAAACCAGTTTCTACGATGACAAATGGCTGATTGAGGTCGCCCGATATGAAACGACGCGGCAGATGATTCGCCTTAAGGAAAACATAGTTGCTTTCGTCTAGACCGTTTTTGAGCGAAAAATAGAAGTCTTCGTGCTGCGTCGACAACGGCGTATCTTGCTCCCAAGATAAATCCACGGCCCTCACCTTTCGACTCATGGCTATTTAAGACCTCGGCTGTTGAACGCTGCGCAATAAAGAAGTAAAAATTGAATGTTTGAAAATAACCAACTAAAACCTATGACGCCGAACCAATCCAATCCAGCTGAGCACCACCGATCCAATCCATCTGTGCTGCACTAACAAATGCTTCTATCCAGACCACTTGAAAAGGCGATTGTTTTTTGTAAGGACAACTCGAAATACCCAAGCCTGCGGCTGCATTCTTGATGGCATGTTGTCTAACGGACTGTGCGGAATTCCTGCGTTTCATAACGACCCTTAAAATCTACATCTACGTTTAGTTAAGTCGCAAACGAAGAAATTCTCAAGATGAATAAAAGAAAAAAAGTACGATACTCAAGCCCGGTGATCTGAGCCCTGAGGCCTTGTCGTATCGTTATTTCTGTCAACCGAGTAGTTTGAAACTGACACATCAACACATTCGTTAGTCACGCCCCGACTTTCACACTCTCCAAAGAGAACGTCGCCGCCAGAGTTATTATCATCGGCAGTTCCGGGCAATGGATAGTAGTTTCGATCACAAATCATTAGCATTTTGCTTCTCCTCAGTCTTTAAGGTAGCTTAACTTAGCAACACCCAAGGATTACAAAGGCTTAGGCTAAGAGGGCTATACCTAAACCTATGCTTTGGTAATAATCAGCTATGATGTAAATACCCTAAGGTTTTTCGACCTTCTGTTTCTAGACCCAAAGATTGCCCTAAACGATGATTGGAGAGTTCTGTGCGCGTACTGTTAGTTGATGACCATACTTTATTTCGCGATGGCCTAAAAACCCTGCTGGGGAACATAGATCAATTCAATGAAGTACTCGACGTCGATTGCGGCCAAGCCGCCATCTCTTTTCTCGAAGATGATGACGACATCGATGTTGTGCTGCTTGACTATGAGTTGGGTGATATGAGCGGCCTAGAGGTTCTTTCAGTCATCAAAGCAGAGAACCCGGAAATCCCCGTTATTATGCTTTCGGCCCGAGAAGAATCTGCTTTGATTCAGGATCTACTGGCAAAAGGGGCTAGCGGTTTTATTACGAAAACCTCCAGCTCAGACGTTATGCTGTCAGCAATTAGTTTGGTCGTTTCAGGTGGCATCTACATTCCGCCCGCAATTTTAACTGGGCAGGTAACGACGCCGAATACTTCCGCACCCACAACGGGTATCAAAAAGCCCTTGAACGCGAATTCTTTTCTGGCGCCAAACATGGCCGAACATGGCTACCAATTAACGCAACGTCAAACAGACGTATTGGAAGAACTGGGCAAAGGCTTATCTAACAAAGAAATTGCGCGCGAACTTAATATGTCGCCAAGTACGGTCAAAGTGCATGTCGCCGCGATACTGAAAGAGCTCGATGCAAAAAACCGAACGGTTGCAGTGACCATGGCGAAAGATATGGGACTGATTACGACTTAGGCTTCTGGACTTCTGCTTTATTCACTTGCACGCCTATTGGCATAGAGGTGGTTAATGAGAGCCCTAAGCTTTGCTGGTTTGACGGGTTTCTTTAAATGCCGAATGCCTGACTCTTTTATTAACCCAATCAGCTCAGGGTCTTCTGTTCCAGTCACGATTAAAGCGGGTATGTCACGCCCTTTTCTTTCTCTAATTGCCGCTACGGCATCAAGACCATTCTCGGTGTCTGATAACTGAAAATCAGACACAATTACATCACACTGATATTCTGGATGACCGTCCAGATAGGTTACCATTTCATCGATCGCTGCAAATGTTGTGACGGCCATCTCCCAGCTCGTTAGTAGCTCCGCAATAGAATCCCTAATTAAATCGTCATCATCTATCAACAGGACTTGCGTGCCAACACTCGGAAGCGATATAAGTTTGTCTGCCCCAGCGTCGCCAATTTTTGGTGCGGTTTGCAGCGGCGGCTCGCTGACTTCGAAGCGTTGCCTGCTATCACTTCGTTTGGCGTCGACTAAAATCGCCGGCTCTACAATTGGCACTAGCACACGAAACATCGTTCCTCTGCCGAAAGTGGACTGAACCTCAATTGGGTGGTGTAACATCTCTGACAGGCGCTTAACGATAGATAGGCCCAAGCCATAACCTTGCTGCCCTTCCTCGGTCTTTCTCTCTATTTGATAAAAACGTTTAAAAATTTGGTCCATGCTTTCTTGCGGAATCCCTCGTCCGGTATCCCAAATCTCGATACACGCAATTCCCTTGCGCCTTCTGCATGCTAATAACACTCCGCCGCTAGTCGTGTAGCGAATTGCGTTACTCAATAAGTTTCGAATGATTCGCTCAAGCATCCGTATGTCAGAATCAACCACAAAATCCCTTGCATGAAACTTTAGTTTCAATGACTTGTTTGCCGCCATGGCCTCAAACTCATGAAAAACACTATCAAGCATCGGTTTTAGTCGAACCGGAGCCGTTTCAATGTTGTCCAAACGACTTTCTAATTTAGATACATCTAGAAGGTCTTCAAACAATGCCTGCATATTCTGTATTGCCAACTCAAGCTTGCGCAGCAGGTCTTTTTGGGAGGGGTCACTTGTTCTATTCAACGCATTAATAAACAACACCATGGCCTGCAACGGCTGTTTGAGGTCGTGCGATGCGCCCGCGAACATATTCTTAATAGTCTTGTTTCTTCCCTCGACAATTTCTGTATGCGACTCAAGAAGCTTGGTTTTGTCCTGTAACTCAACGACCAGCTCTTCCATTTGCATGTGCGACGCCTGAACATCATCGATCAAGCCGTTAAACGAACGCGCTAGATTACCGGCTTCATCATCGTTAAAGACCCGAGCTCTCAGAGAAAAGTCCTTCTTACTGCCTATTTCTTTGGCCAAATTACTCAGTTTTATGATCGGAGAAGTCAACGCAAATTGCAGGCGATAGGCTAGTAAGTAAGCAATCAAGCTCGAAAATACGATAATCAAGCCAGCGTACATCAAGAACTGTGTCAGCCTTTTCTTGACGCCATCGCCGTTTGCTTCCACATACAAAGAGCCAATACTTCGTCCCTTTACCGCGACGTCAGTGAAGACGTAAAAGTTCGAGTTTTCTACCGTTTCGATCTGCTTCAACTGGCTTCTACTTGGACAGTCCAACTCCTCAAAACGAAAGTAGTTTGCGAACACGGAGCCGTCGGCGCCATACATACATGCCAAGTCGATCGATTGAAGCTTCGACAACGTTTGTAGCGTTTGCGTGACGGTACGTTTGTCTCCAAATGCCAACGCCGCCTGGCTTCGTTCGGCGGTGATATCCACCAAAACGTCAAGCTGATCTCTAAATTCCTTTGAGGCTAACGAATGGCTAAGAGTAGCGATTGAAGACAGCGCAACTAGCAAGGCAGTAATCACCGTTAATAATACAGTGAGTAAAAACTTGGTCCTTATCGAGAAGTTAGCTAACGAAGTAACAATCAAGGTGTTTGCTCAGGCTTCATATTGCGTTTAATTTCACGCGCCAAGCTCAAAATATCTGACCCGATAAAAAGGCCCTGATCAACCGCGTTAGTTATATTAATCTCAAACTGGACCTGATCCGTGGTGCGCATGATATTAACGATGCCACCTCGCTCTGCGAAACCCTGCTCCTCCCCGATACTCAAGACATATACAAACTGAATTTCATTCCAAAACGTCGGCAGCCGCACCTTTTGGTCTTCACCCACAAACAGAATATGACAACCACTTTTGATTTGTTCGATATCTGTTGTTCTACGCAGCAATAATTCGCGATCACCAATTAAGGTCCCGTCGACCGCATCGAGAAACACTCCAAACGGAACGTCACCGTACAAGCACATCGTAATATTTTCATTGCCTGATTCGAATGCATCAAGTGGCCACTCGACAAAATTTGCAAAGTTGTAAAGAAACAGTGCTTTTACTTGGTATTCCGCGAATCGCGCGTCGTCAGACAGTGACGCTTGGGAGCCAAATAGACACACCAGCGCAACCGCAACCCTACTAATCAACTTCATACGTCTAGCCTCCGCTCGGTAAGGCGCCGCCGATCACAAAGGCACCTAAAAACTTAACCAGAATATCGTTAATGCCACAGCTTCCGACGCCCTTATTTTTATCTTCTGTCGAGCATGTTCCAAACGCGCGTTGAAAGGTGTTTGACACTTGAAGACTATCCGAATCAATCTTTTTCGCTATCGAAGGGTCGCTTGCACCCAAGGGGTCTTGATCATTTTCTATACTGTCGTCGCCATCGAATAGATCAGAGATAACATCGTCAAGTACGGGCGGTATTAGTCCATTACTTGGCTCATCAACGGGCGGTATCACGACCGGAGCATCATTGACCTGTATGACTCTGTCAGAGCGAGCGATCAGTATGGCACCATTATCCGTCGTATTGGTTAAACCAACCACGCCATCCAGTGCATCACCATTGCTATTGAACGACTCCAAAGTCACATCTGAGTTGAGAACAACCTCACGAGTAACGGGGTCCACCAAGGTCACCCCATTAACACTATCGACCAGTATGTCCCCACCCACTGCTCTAACCAAAACATCATTACCCGCGTTGTCTCCAAACTCAAACACATTTACAGACGCGCTGGTATCCGTCTGGCGAATCCGAATCGACACTTGCTGGCTTGGCACGGAACCGAGCCCGTCATTCACTGCCTGATCAACCGTATTATTCGAAATAATCGAAGCCGCATTTAGCGACCCGACCATTAGAGACCCATCATCAATCGCAATGTCGATCAAGCCCTCGCGAACACCGTCGCCAAGCGCGTCATTCGCCGTTAGGTCTGCGTTAATCGCCACATCGCCTGACGCCGCTAGCGTTATATTCCCCTGCTGGATCAGCACGTCATCACTGATCGTTAGCGACCCGGCACTGGCAGCGAAATTGCCGCTATTAATATCAACCGCCGAACCCAAGGCAAGCAAATCACGGAGACTCAAATCATCGGACTCAAGCACCGAGACACTCGCAGGCCCTCCCGCAATTACCTGCAAGACATCGACATCTGTCACCAATGAAATATCCCCTGCAGGGCTAACAAGATCGAGACTAAGCTCGTTAGCGGTAAAACTTAGCTCTCGCCCCGAAACATCATTAATGTCGTTTGAGGAGATCGATATAGCGCGACCAGTACCCGTTAAACCTGCGTCAGGAATTGTCAATGTACCACCAACGGTAATGGAAGAATCTCCTGTGTTTGACCAAGTGCCTATCGTTAAATCGTCTGCTTCGTTTATGGTTACTTGATTGGCAGCAGTATTCGTTAACGCCAAGGTACTTGCTGTTGTATTGAATACCGATGCGCCGCCTGCTGTTTGGCTGTTAATCAAAAGAGCCCCTGCCGCTAGGTTGACGCTGCGATCAGAATCGACAATATCTGTCGCCGTCAGCGATAGGTTATTTACGCCAACATCTAAACCCGCATCTGGAAGTGTTAACACTCCGCCCGCCGTGATCACGCTTACACCTGCGTTAGACCACCCCGCCAATGTTATTGAATCTGTCTCATTTATGGTGACTTGATTTGCACCAGCGTTATTCAGGTCCAAACTGCCGACGGTCGTGTTGAATATTGAATCGCCACCAAGGCTTTGCGTATCAAGCGTCAGAGCGCCAGCGCTTATCTCTAGAGATCTGCCACTTAGGTCAACAATGTCTGTCGCCGTCAGTGACAAATCATTCGTACCAACATCTAAGCCAGAATCGGGAATAACCAATGGCCCACCCGCCGAAATATTAGTACTGCCATTTGAGGATAAGCCAAGTAGTGTTAAAGCATCTGTTTCAAAGATGTTTATCTCGTTAACCCCGCCATTGGTTAAATCAAGACTTGTAGCACTTGTATTAAACGTCGAGTTACCTCCATTCGTTTGAGTATTAAGCGTTAAGCTGCCTGCAAGCAAAGAAACCACACGGTCAGAATCAATAACATCCGTTGCGGTAATCGATACATTGTTAGCCCCTGCATTCAAGCCCGCATTCGGCAGCGTTAGAATGCCTCCCGTCGTAATCTCGCTATCACCAGCATTAGACCAAGCCGCGATTGTTAGGTTGTCGGTCTCATTCACGCTTATTTGATTGCTCGCCGAATTACTTAAGTCTAGGCTCGTAACGGTAGTATTGAATATAGCGTCACCGCCCGCCGTTTGCGTCGCGACCGCCAGGGCACCCGCTGTTAAGTCGACCGCTCGTCCACTTATATCAACAATATCTGTTGCCGTTAGAGACAGGTCATTAGTACCGACGTTTAACCCCGCATCCGGAATGGTCAGCACACCGCCCGTCGTCATGCCCGTCGTGCCATTGGCTGATAGACCCGTCAATGTCAAAGCATCGGTTTCAATGATACTAACGTCGTTCGTGCCGCCATTTGTTAAGTCCAAACTTGTCACGGTGGTATTGAAAGTCGAACTACCTCCGACTGTCTGGGTATTCAACGCGAGCGCACCGGCAGTCAAGTCGAGGATTCGACCACTCACGTCAACAATATCAGTGGCCGTCAGTGATAAATCGTTGGTGCCAATATTTAGGCCCGTGTCGGGAACCGTTAATACGCCACCCGCCGTCACTGAAACGTCTCCAGCTGCCGCCAGAGTTGTTAGCTCAAGTGCATCAAACTCTTCAATCGTCACACTACCTGACGTTGTATTCGATACGCTTAAACTTGCCACACGCGTATCAACATCAATACCATTTGCCGCTTGCAAAATAGCGCCACCTGATGAGGCCTGAACATCCACATATGCGGCACCACCATCAACAATCATGTTTCCACTGGTAATTGAGATCGCGTCACTAAGCGCGCTCGCACTAATCATGGAGCTAACCAGAGAAACGTCAGCTGCAGTAACCGCTATCTGTCCCGAACCGGCGTTATAAAACGTCGCATTTCGCGTATCAAAGTCGCCACCGGCAGAGATCGTGATATCCCCGCCATAGCTGTTAATAGTGTTATTGATTCTGACGAACACTTCGCCACCAGCGACTAAGTTAATATCAACAGCATCAAGGGTTCCGGTATCATTGTCAGTAAGCTGATTGCCCGCAACGGTATCAAGATCGCCCGTCGCGGATAACGTTAGCGTCGAGCCGTTTAGCCCATCAAGGTCGATATCTGAACTAAGAGATAAATTGCCACCGTTCAATGCAGAAATCGTTGTATCGCCACCTTGTATATCGAGATTAGAAATTGTCAGACTGTCTTCTTCATCAATAATGACATCCCCTGCCACGCTATTTGTTAGAGACAACGTCGCCACCTGAGTGTCGAGTTCTATGCCATTGTTGGCGACTAAAACGACTCCGCCATTACTAGCCTCCATATCAATAGTTGCGTTGCCGGAGTCGGCAATTTGATCACTACTAATGACTGTAATCGCAGCATCTGACGAGCTTTCTGAAGTAAGCTTACCGACGAGGTCAACATCATTAGCTGTTACACTGATAACCCCCAGGCCTGTTTGAATTGACGAATTTCCTGCCGTAATAAAATTTCCGGTGGCAACAACCGTAGAATTGCCTCCCGTGGTAAAAATATCGGCATCGTTACCAAACGAAATGTCGTTGGCCGCAACAAAGCTTAGATTAACGGCATCATTCGTTCCGGTATTAAAGTCCTGGATAGAGGAGTTCGCCGCCAACGTAATATCTAATCCAGCGAGGCTAAGGCCGCTGCCATTAGCGCCGTCCAGATCAATTTCATCTGACACGAGCAAAGTGAAGTTACTAGCGATACTCACGTTTTGAGTGGCGAAATTCAGCGCGTTTGAATTGGCGTCGAACGCACTATCAACCAAGGTGAGGCTAGTATCATTTAGCATATCGACATTGCCACTGCCGCCAAAGTTTAGATCGGCGGTATTGACCGTGGTCGTAAACGAAGTATTCGCGGCCACATTAGCAATATCAAGAAACACATCGTCCGCAACGATAGAAAGATCACGACCGCTTACGTCCAAAATATCATTCGCCGTAATTTGCACATCACCTGCGGTATTAATACCAATATCGGCGAGTGTTACCGTACCGGCCGCATCCAAACTCAACGAGGCTAATCCTGGGTCCACCTCAGCACCCGCTGCAAAAGTAATGTCTCCTCCAGCATTAAGTACTATGTCTACATGGTCATCAATCGGTGTACAAGTTGCCCCGCCTTCACAAATATTCTGACTAAAAACAAGGTCTGCCCCCGCATCAAAAGTATAAGTGGCCCCATTCGCCCCCTCGGTATTCGTATCGAACAGAAATTGAATTGTCGTCCCTGCAAGAATCGTTGCATCACCTACTGAAGACAACGAGCTGATGACAATGTTATTCACCTCATCAATAGAAATGTCGCCACTGATTGTATTGGTCAAAGCAGCACGATTGACGAACGTTTCGATATTGTTAATACCCGTTGCTGCGGTGAGATTTGCTCGACCATCTCGCGCATCGACATCCGTGTTCGTATCGCCACCATCCAGAATACTGCCAGCTGCACTGTCCAAACTAATGCTGGCGGCGCTGGTATCTAGCGTCACTAGTCCCGTCACCGTCATGTCTCCAACGGTGTCGATATCGATCAATGACGAACCAACATCTACCAACACGCCGTCGTTAATCGTTAGGGTGCCGCCGGTATTGATAGTAAAATTCTCAGAACTCGTAAAATTACTAATGGTAACGGCACTGTTCGCGCTATTGAGGCTGAAGTCAGACGCGACATCGATTTCTGTCAGCTCTATAGCGTTCTGAGCATCGATCGAAACTGCACCACTAACCGCATTAGTTATATCGAGCTGGCGGGCGTCAATATCAAGATCAATGCCCGTCTGGGCCGAGATGGATAGTCCTCCATTCACGGCAATAATGTCCGTACCTGCCGCCGCATCATCAACGATCGTAGAACCACTGTTAACAACAATAGCGGTCGGGCCTGCATTCGCAGACAGCAAGGAACCCGCCAACTGGACACCACCAGCAAGTACGGTCAGCGTCCCTGCTTGCGTATCAATGGAAGCGTCGCTTGCGGCAGAAAAAATCCCTCCCGCTACCACAACGGAGATGCCACCGGTTGTTTGTATATCAGCGTCAGACCCCAATGTAATATTGCCGCCGGCCGTTAAATTAACACCCACCGCATCGGCACTAACCGTTGACGCATCAGCAATATTTACATTCGCGGCCAGACTAATACTGCCATCAGCCGTCAAACTCAATGTATTCCCATTACCACCATCTAGGTCGATATCATCGTCAATAGTGATATTACCGGTCCCTGTTCCTGGACCTGAACCGTTATCTAACGCGGTGTTGATCGTGACGTCCGACGAAGCAAGCGCCGCCGTGATTGCTGCGTTGTTAATCGTTGAGCTCGTCCCAACGCCTGATCCTTCCCAGCTGTTTGGGTCTAATGCATCAAACGCACCGTTAGCACTTACCGCAGAACTAATCGTTATATCGTAAGGATCGATATAAAACGTACCTGTTTCGCCCGCAGCCGCTGACGTATTTACCTGACCGAATATCTCGACTTTTTCAAGGCCGGACACTTCGATAAATCCCCCGTCGCCAGCTTCACTGCCTCCTGTTGCACTCAAATTCGCGCCACTCTGGAATAACGAAGTGCCTGGACTAAACGCAATAATATTTCCGCCGTCTCCTCGTTCGCCTGCGTCAGCGGACACTTCAGCGCCATCGGCAAGCACAATCACATCATTGGCACTTATACTGACATTGCCACCATTTCCCGCAAGGTCGCCACTAGCGTTTATCTGTCCAAGGACGGCAATGCGATCACCCGACAATTCAATGACTCCTGCATTGCCGTTACCTGTTGCGCTACTGACTAACTCGCCGTCGATAATCAAGTCGCCGTGAGAGCCGGTGATGTAGATTTCGCCGTTGTGCTCTTCAATGCGGTTCGCTCTCACCACACCCGTGTTGTTAACCACCGTTTGATCTAACGCTGACATGGCATCGGCGTTAAAAACCACCGCGCCGCCGTTGGCTTCAATCAATCCATGATTTTGAATCAAGGCACTGATCGACGCACGGGATGATACAATCGAGACAGAATCACCGATCCGCTCGATGGTCACGTCATCAGCAGCAATAAGCTCTATATGCCCTTGTTCTGCGCCCATCTCGCCATGATTAACAAGCTCATCACCGATAAAAACAAGCATGCCGTTTTTAGCTGCCTGAATCAGACCGTCATTTATGATCGCTGCGCTTTGTTCCCCAGAAAACTGATAGTTTCCTGCCATAAAGTCTTGATCGTCAATGTTCAGCGTCGATGCAATCAAACCGCCCACATCAATGTGCGCACTCTCACCAAAAACAATTCCGTTAGGGTTAATCAAGAACACCTGTCCGTTTGATTTCATTAAACCCAAGATGCTTGAGGCGTCGTTGCCGATCACCCGGTTCAGCGCAACAGAATTAATCGACGGTTGCTGAAAAATGACCTGTTCATGGACGCCAATATCGAAGCCCTGATAATCGATGCTGACGCGATCGCTTTGCTGGTCGATGATCATACTATCGCCAGACTCGGTGATCGTTGCGCTGCCCTGATTGACGGAGGCGTCACTCGGCAACGAAAAAGCAAGACGCGGAAACGCAAGGCAAAAAGCCAAACAGACTGTTATCGCATGACAACTCATCGCCTTAGATTTACTTGATTTCATATGCTTTCTCATTGCATTTATGCATCAATATTTATACGTGTAAGCTTAATGGGGAATAACATAATTCAGTTTTACTAAAAAGTCGGTTTGTTCTGGCTCTGGGTTCAGTCCAACATCGTGATTGCTTGATAACGCAGCGCTAACCGACAAGATAAAATGCTTGTTATAGGTCGTTTGTAAGCCAACACCACTCCCCCCCAATAGAGCACGAGAAACAAACGTGTCGTTCAAGGTTAAGCGCTCGCCATAAGCCAAATCGTAATAAACAAAAGGGGTAACTTTAACATTCGAAAATGACGAAACGAGATTAGGCAGCCACCATTCAAGATGCGCCAGTCCACCTCGGTCAGCACCAAAATAGCCTGAGTCGACATTACGAACGCCATACGCACCTGACATCGGCAGCAATTCAAATGAGCTAAGTTTCTCTTCACTATACTGGCCTTTTAACGACCACTTCAAAGAGCTAAACCACCACGACTGGGAGTCGCCAATACCCCATTGGAACTGTTGGCTGAGAACGCCTTTATAGAAGTCAGTCTCTTGCTCAAGGCCTTCAATCTCGTAGTTACCACCCACAACACCGATATAGACACCATAAGACCAACTGCTTGCGATAGGCCGATAATTTAGAGACCACGACAAGGAAGCGGTTCGGCTTGTTTCGTCCCGTTCAAGTAGTGGCTCATTGAATAGGCTGTCATAGGTATTTTTCTTGTAGTTAACACCAGCACTTATGCGTTGCTGTAAATCAAAAGAGCGCGACAGATCATAACTGTACTGCACTCCAAACAGGCTAGCATCGCCCTCCAAACCCAAGGATTCGAACCCTCCCTCGACATCAAACTGGTTATTACTAGCAGATAAGGAGAGCGTATGATCGAGGCTATAAACTGGGGTGTCGTAGTTGATAAAGCCATAGGTATTTTCTTTGCCGTCTACTGCTTTCAGGATTCCCATCGACAGCGAGTCTAAATTCCCAAGCAAATCGTAATTCGTCACCACGGCAGTCACTCGGTCTTTTCCGGTACTATCGTTTCCGAAATTATCGGCGCTAAATGAACCCACCCAACGACTGCTTCGAGTCGCTTTGATATTTAACCTAACCTCTCCTCTTTCGCTGCCACGTGAGTAATAAGGAAATACCTCAATGCCATATTTCGCTTTTATCCCTAAAACTATTTTGTCTACGTTCGGTTGATATAGCGGCTTACCTAAAACAGGATTAAATAAGCGCTTTAGCTCTTGATTAAGCCCCTTATCACCGCCCCGTACATTCACATCGCCAAGTCGCGCAACGAGTATCGAAATTCGAGCGTTCTTATTGTCTTTAAGTTTTTGATGCGGCAGAAAAACAGAATGAAATTTGTAGCCGTAGTCACGATAAAGTTTGCCTAGGTCATCAACCACAACGTAAAGCTCATCTAAGGTCACCGCCTCGCCAAACTGGTTTCTAGAACGCTTATAAGTGTGTTGAATTTTTTCTAGCGTCAAATCATTTTGCGGATAGGCTGGTAAGCTTCGAATATCAATATTGGAAATGAGAAAACGCTTATCTTTCGCTTTGTTTGAACGGTTCGTATCAGCCGCATTTGCTCCCGATACCAGCGCAATTATCGCGAAGCACACGATGATCATTTTCATACAAAAATGGTTCGAAGGTTTATTCGGCGCGATATTGATACTTTCTAATCTCCGTTGGCGCTGATGGGAACGTCACTAATTAATGATCTCAAACCCATTCCGGCCGTTTCGTTTAACTTGATACAATGCTTCATCAGCCGTTTTGAACAACGCGTCTGAATCTAATGTTCCGTGTGAAAGCGCAACACCGATACTGACGCTTGGCACCAAAACGTGACCCGCCAAAGAACAAGGCTCCGTCACCATTTGAAACATTCTTTCGACCACCAGTTTCACTGCATTCACATCTTTTACTTCCGTCAACACGACCATAAACTCGTCGCCACCCAAACGTGAAACTGTATCAACTTTTCGAGTCGCCTCCATCAACCTAGACGCTACTTTTTTTAACAGTTCATCGCCTTGATCGTGCCCAAGTTCATCATTCACTTGCTTGAATTTATCTAAATCCAATGCGACCAATGCAAGCTGCTTACCTTTGCGGCTTGCATGATATAGCGCTTGGTCTAGCCGGTCGTTAAATAGTCGCCGGTTAGGCAGCCCAGTCAAGGCGTCATGGAATGCATGCTGGCGCAGCTCGTTATAGTGGTTTTCCATTTTATCTAACAACGAGTTAAACGCTTCGATCGCTTCTGGGCGGCTGGATTCTTCTCTTCTAGCTCGCAGACTCCAATCACTGGTGCTGATTACCCGCTGAGTCACCTTTGCCATTTCGATCAAGTCGGAATAGTCCACACCTTTTGCGTTGGTAACATCGAGTTCATTGTTTTGGAGCTTTTGGGACATGCTTGGGGGGACATAGATCTCGCCTTGCAATACCAGATTGATCGCATCAATCAGCTCATCAGGCTCCATTGATTTCGGTAAGAAGCCACTAGAACCTTCGCCAATCGAAGAGCGAATCATTGCTGGGTCTTCGGACCCTGACATAATGATGACGGGAATCTCCGGAGCAATGGCTTTGACTTTTCTTAACAACATGGGGCCGGTCGTATCCGGCAAGTGAAAATCTATAAGCGCTAAATCGATATCTTCTTCGTCGATAACGGTTTCTGCTTGCTCACCGTCTGACGCCTCAAACACATTGAGCACGCCCTCAATTCGTTTGATGACAGTCAGTAAACCGTCTCTAAACAATCGGTGATCATCCACAACAAGAATATTCATTCGTGACCTAAGCGCTGTCCAATTTATTACACGAGATATGCGCTAAGCATAGGTGCTTGCGTTAATTCTGTCAGGTTTCGCAAGCGCTAAAGAACAAATATCGGTCGCCAATAAAGTCCTAGCTGCGAACCCCGTATCTTAGAATGGTCTTGCGCACCGCATTCGTCAGTGCGACTAGGCGCCGACAATTCGAAGCAAGGCACTATCTATGTTCGACTTTCTCCAATCCATACTACTAGGCGCGTCACTAACACTGTCGTTCGCCGCAGCATGTTTGGCATGATCAACAAAGGTAATACCGACGCCATTTTCAACAGATGCCCATGGAGTTTTGTTTGAGAGTGTGAGTTCAAGTTTCATGTTAGTTCCTTAAGATTACGTAAGTGGCTAATGCCAATGTATTGCTGAATTGGCACCACTATAAACCCGATCATGTGTAGGCCTACAAGGGACTAGACCATTCGGGCTATACACGCTTAACCATTGACGAGCATTTTACGCAGTCACCGTTTTAACTAGCCCTCCAACTAACCCTTCCGGTCAATACTGCGATGCACTCTCGCCCATTAATATGGGTTGCAGTTGCTCGTGATTCATACACGAACAAAGCAAAGAGACCCGTAAAAACCGGCACATGGGGAGTTGGTACTTAATATGAAAAAACACATGATGATATGTTTGATGCTCCTAGCCTCAACAAACGTGCTCGCATTCGATACCAATCAAGACCAACAAACCATCGACTATCAATGGCTAAAGGCCCTACCCAAACTTTGCTTAACGTTCGACTTTTATGATGCATCCCGTATCGCTTCGTTTGAAAGACCTGAACCCAATAACGACGCACTTAGACACACAGGCAACCGAACTATTTTTAGATCTCCACAAACGAATATGGCGTCAGTCCACTCACACAAGATGTCTTTGTCCAGCAAGACGCCGTCACTTAAAAGTCGTCTAAAGCGCAAACTTTATCAACTATTAGACAAACGCTTTAACGTCAACCTAAAACGCTACACACATATCAAAGCGAATGACTATATTCGTTTTGAAATCGAGCCACGGTTCAGCTTTCGAGGACGGTTCAAATCTGTGTCACTCAAGGCGGTACTGTTTGAATAGCGCGCTTGCAAATCAACAAATATGCACAACTAACAGACCCGCGAGCACCTAAACTATGAAGTTTCGTTCACAGCGCTTATTATCGTTACTCTACAAACAACGGATCAATCTTGCGATTACTCTGTTTATACTTTGCCTGATCATCAATGGCTATGGGCTACCAACAACGAACGCTAAAAAATCAAACAAGCCAAAAACCAGAAATGCGGTGATTCTAGTTGACAGCGACTCAGATGGTATCCCAGACAACGATGACGAGTTCCCGAACAACGCGCTAGAACATTCCGACCTAGATCGAGACGGCATAGGAAATAATGAGGACCTAGATGACGACGCAGATGGAATCCCTGATACTATCGACAACTTCCCTTTGGGGCCGGTCAAAAACTTAACGGTGTTAAAAGCACAGAAATTAGGTAAACAAGTTGAACGACGATAAAGCGCACCTCACCCGCGAACAGCTAGAGTACAATCGAACGCTGTTATTAGTGCTCATGCAAATATCCAGAGACATAACCGGCCACACCCAGAGTTTGCAAAATGTCTGGCTACTCGCTAAACCGTCTCAAAAATTCCCTAAGTATGTCAGTAGGTTTAAGAAGGAGGATAAAAAGGGATTTTCTAAGGAGTCCGCCAGCAGCTTAATCGAAGCATCAAGGACATATGATGCGAAATCAAGTGAGCTACTAGACACATTGGTAGAAGAGATAGAACAGCTAAAAAACAGCTTGAACGATGAATGTCATGACCACCATTTGTCCGATGAGTTACGCGAAAAAATGGGGCAATTTAGCGATGTAACGCAAACAGCCGTTTTGATTCGGCTATTGCTACAAGATGAAGGCATTGTGCTCCCCTATGTGAAGTTCTCCATTCCGGCCGAACTAATTGGTGAACATGTAGAATCAGTCCTCGAAGCCAGTAAAACGCTTAAAAACCGAGTGATTATGATAGCGATCAAAGTCGCCAGCGATATTACACAGTTACTGGGCCTCGAGGCCGTTTCCTCCAAGCAACAAAAACAACTCGAAGCTATGCGGCACGCGATTGAGCTTGCGGCGACTAGCTACAAAAAATCTGGCGATATTCGGGAACTGTTCTCGTCAATTGAATCGCTTTCAATAGAGTCGGCAAACAACTCGCCAGGCTCTAAACCGGTCGAAAACCGCAAACCAGAAGAAAGCCAAATAGGCGGGTCTGAAAACACTAAGAAAAAGCCTAGCAACTTTTTCCAGAAGCTAACGATTTGGTTAAACTCCGGCTGGAAAAAGAAATGGAAAGACATCATGTAAAATGATGTTGCTGATAACCGACAATTCCTCGAGTAACCCCCTGCATATGGCCTAGGCCATTTTAACCCTCCGTCTAGGCCATTCGCCCGATACTTTAGAGCGTATCCGCCCTATACACTGAGTCCCAATATTTAGTCATTTAGCCTTGGGACATATCTATGCAAACCGATCGCCGAAAATTTCTTAAAACCTTGATGGGTACTTCTGCTGCGTTACCTTTGGCACTCGGAGGCGCGTCAATGAGTGGTCTCGCGTTTGGCGCAAACGAATCAAAACTTAAGGTTGTTTTCGCCGTCATTCCAGATGGCTTTGGTGTCGATGCCTATGGCGGGTATAACAACGGATTATGGTATCCAACTGCAAACGGCTCAGACACTACGAACTTCCAGTTAAACGAGATGTCCCAGCACCTGGGTAGCCATGCAAATCGCGCGCTGTTTCTGAAAGGAACATTGTTAGCAAGCGGCACCGGCGGACATAACGCATGGAAGCATGTACTAAGAGATTCTGCTGGCTCAAAAACGTCAATTGATATTCTGCTTGGAAATCACATGCCTGGCGCCAATGCCAGTATCAAACGGCTTTATTCCGGCCCCCACGCAACAGTAGGCGCAAGCTGGAATATTTCGTATCAGGATAACAGCATGATTTTGCCTGAAACGAATCCTTACAAACTGTTCGAACAGGTCTATGGCAACTATCAACCCAGCGGCGGAGCAGTCGCCAACGCCAGCAAGACACACTTGTTCGACCCGATTAATAGTCAGATCCAAACCTTGCGCGCTCGCTTGGCTGGCTCGGAAAGAGCAAAGCTCGACACACACTTAGACTCGGTCGAACAGGTCGTGACCGACTTGAATACGACAGTCCCCAGTGCCGGCGAATGTAATCCGTCTTCGGCGCAGCCCTACAACGGACTGGTATCAAATTCAGCCGAATACCGAACTGAAGTCACTCAAGCACATGCCAAGATCATTAGCTCCTCCCTCAGTTGCGGCTCGTCCCGCGTTGCCACTATGCAAATCGGGCGCAGTGCAGACCAAGTCATCATAAAGTCGGTCTCAACCTCTCGTAACCCACACGACTGCGCTCACCGCTATGGCAGTGTCGACGAATGGAAAAACTCACGCGCATGGTATACCCAGCAGGTTAAATATCTTTTGGACCAATTAGAGGCTTATCCAGACCCAGACGTTCCTGGTGACTCCTTGCTCGACCACACCCTCGTCGTATTCACCAGTGAAATGGCCGACGGCGCACCAGAGCACATGCAAGATGTCCCCGTTACGCTGATCGGCGGCGCTTCAGGCTTGCTGAAAAACGGCAACGGAAGTGGACGTTTCTATGACATCCAAAGCTACGGCGATCGCAGCCACTGGAAGCTAGGCAAGGCCGTCGATATGCAGCGAATATGGTCAACAATCGCTCAAGCTTCAGGAACAAGTGTTCCTTACTCAGGTGACACCTCAACCATTCCAAATATATTTACCAACGTTTAGAGGCGTTGTTTTCACCAGGACGACAAACCAAATGATAATGTTACTAAGACCAAACAAGCTATACGCTAGCTTGTTAATTTCAGCCATTGCTTTAACCATGAGTTTCGCGGAAATCGCCCACTCATATTCAAAAAAAGATACACCGAGCACCACTCAGTCAAAAGCGCATAATACGCTTGTTAATATTGACCCATTGCATGAAATAAAAAGAGACCTAAGAGCTCAACTTCGTGAACAATACCCTGAAGAAGTTGTGAAGTGGTTAGAGGACAACAACCTAGCTGAACGCGTGCTGAAGCGCGCGCAAAGTCAACCAGAATTACTTAAGCAAGTTGCGGAAGTACGCAACCACGTTAACCTAAAAGGTTCTGAGAAATTTATTAATTTGCTGCTAGCCATCGCTGTTGCAAAGTCCTCGCGCTAGTCAGCACGAACGAACGTAAAGCCCTGCCGACATTGCCTTATCGGCCATTACTTCCAAGCCCTAACGCCTAGCGACCAATTGGCCTAGGCCATCCGGTCAATATCTTAACCCCCACTACTAACTCTAAAATTCGCTTCAATCTAGTTGATCCGATTTTTTGAGGCGCATTATGTTCAAACAATTATTCCTACTCACTTGCTTACTAAGCAGTCTTGTTATTTCAGGCTGTGGCTCTAGCGCTTCGCCAGAAGCAACTTCCGCCGCCAAGAGTGAATCTAACGAAAGTAACGCTGAAAATACGACACCCCCACTGGAAGTTGAGCAACCTGAAATAACGCCAATCGAGCCAAGCGAACCAGAAGAAATTATTGTCGTTTGGACACTTAAACCCGCCGTCTCGTTTATCAACTTTGTCAGTACAAAAAAGGTACATGTCGTCGAAAGCCATACCTTTGGCGAAATGGACGGGATCATAGATAGTGATGGCTTGGCGCTGATGCAAATCGGTCTTGAATCAGTCGATACCGGCATTGCCTTGCGCGATCAAAGGATGCGCGATTTATTTTTTGAGACCAATGACTACCCGCTTGCCGAAGTAAGCACACAGGTTGACCTAGATACATTGCAAACACTTGAGTTGGGGGAAGTTCATACGGACGCCTATCAGGTAAACCTTAACTTGCATGGATTAACTGTCACTATCGACGCGCCGCTGACGGTCAAGCGAATCAGCGAAACGCAAACACTGGTACGTACCCAGCAACCCATACTTATTAACGCCTTAGACTTTAATTTTTCAGGCGGTTTGGATGAACTAAAAGCACTCGCCAAACTGACATCAATCAGCCAAGTCGTGCCGGTTGACCTTTTCTTAGTTTTCGAACGCGCTGAGCAGGAGTAACTCGCCATGACAACGCATACCAATCATTCAAACTGCCCGACCAAATCAGCGACAACTAACAGTTCTATATTAATCGCGGCCCTCGTCGCGGCAATGGTCGCGCTATCATTTTTACCTAGCCATGCCAGCGCAAACAATTGTAGCTATTCCAGCTTTAACTCAGGGTCCCTTTATCAAACAAATGATCTTGTTAGCAATGCTGGCGGGCTTTATCGATGTAAAGTATCGGGCTGGTGCGCAAGCACATCGGATTGGGCTTACGAACCGGGCGTTGGTTTGTATTGGACAGAAGCTTGGAGTCTAGACACGCAATGTGGCGAGCCGACTGATGGCGGCCCTGATGAAACTAATCAGGAAAACAATGGCAACACTGATGAAAACTCGAACGAAGAATCTAACAACAACGAAAATAATGGCGCTCAAACACTTTGGAGAGTCGACAATGACGCGTCGCAAGTTCAATTCGTCAGCGTCAAAAAAGAACATGTTGGCGAAGTCCAGCGTTTTACCTCGGTCTCAGGTGGTGTTAATGATCAGGGACAAGTTCGTTTCAACATTGAGCTCGCCAGTGTTGACACCGCGATCAGTATTCGCGACGAGCGACTAAGAAACTTTCTGTTCGAAACGGACCTATTGCCCGAACTTGAACTGCTTGCCCAAACTGACATGTCGTCGCTAAGCCAAATGCAAGTGGGTGATCTCCAGACCGTCGACTTTTCTGGTGAGTTACAACTGCACGGTTCATATCAAACATTGGAGAGCGAACTAGTCGCCATCAAACTTCCAAACAATGCAATCCAAGTGACGACCGCCAAACCAATCATGATTAATGCCGCTAACTTTGCGATGGACGGCGGAATCGAATATTTGCGCGAGCTTGCCAACTTATCCGCCATTGGTAACACCGTGCCGGTCTATCTAAACTTAATATTGCGAGCAGAAGAACAGGCGTTCAACGCCCTCCCCGTTAACCCAGCTGCGCCGTCAGAACTTGAAGCACGTTACCTAGCGGATAACACACGCATAGAGCTTGAGTGGAGCCATGACGAGGAACACACAACCCACTATGTCTTGCAAAGTCGAGTCGATGAGGGATTTTGGAGCAGCGAGCCTCGTATCATAGCGACGTTAAACGAATATAGCTTTGTACCAAAAGCATCCGGTGATTATCGCTTTCGAATTTTAGCAGTGAATAGCTCTCGCCCATCTGAAACAAGTAACGAAGTGAGCATTAGCATTTCACTAGATAATACCGAAGAGTCGAACGAGAACAATAATGAAAATGGCGAATCAAATAGCGCCAGCGACCACTATGCAGTCGATTGTGCCGCATGCCATGGCGCAAGCGGAGAAGGTAGCGGTGGTATTCCCGCATTGACAGACCCCGGCTACACACTCGCTGCATTAAGCTCGACGATAGCCGACACCATGCCCTTTGGTGACGCAGGTTCTTGTGTTGGTGACTGCGCAAATACGCTAGCGCAATATATTTTGGACAACTTTGTCTCCAACAACGTTAGCCAACCCGTTGCGCCAGCGGCACCCTCTTCAGTCATTGCTGTCGCGTCAGGTTCACAAGACCGTATCGGCTTGAGCTGGGCAGACAACTCAGGAGTCGAAACAGGCTTCAGAGTTTTCCGTAAAAAGGATAGCGCGCAATGGAGCGAGCTTAGTAGTTTGCCGAATGACCAAGTCAGCTATCAGGATCTACAAGTTGAAATCGGCCATAGCTATACCTATCGCGTGCAGGCTTTTAATGCAGCCGGTGATTCGCTCGCCATTACCAGTAATACATTAGACCTAGTTGAACAGGTAGCAGTGCCATCAGCACCAAGCAATATCGACGTCACTCGCGACCTAGAAGCATTACTCGTCGCGTGGAACACCGCCAGTGGGCAAGTCGAAAGCTATCTGGTTGAACGCTCTGAAGATGACTCTGCTTGGTCAACCGTTGCGAACTTAGCCGCCAATCAACGTCAATACGAAGACCAAAATGTCAGTGCCGGTGGCGAGTATCGTTACCGCGTGCGAGCTGCAAACAGCGCTGGTAACTCAAACGCTAGCCAAATAGCAACGATTGCGATGCCTGCAGATTTAGACCAGCGCATCGTATTTGAAGCAAAATGTGCAGCCTGTCATTCGGCAACCGGTATCGGTGGTGACTTGTTAGGTGACTTTATCAAGCTAGGCTGGGCCGACAAGCAGTACAGCCAAATGCTCGACAAAGTATTAACCATGCCTGCCGGCAACTGCGACGATAACTGCAAAGAAGAAGCGGCTGACTTCGTGTGGACATCTGTGTGGGGCTACACCAAAGAACAGGAAATTGTTGGGTCAGAAGGTCGAGGCGTTCGCACCATACGCTTGTTAACCCCCTATGAATATCGCAATGCAGTATTCGACCTAACTGGCGTTTTTCTATCAGATGAAGACTTGCCCAAGCCACACTTCAATGACGAGTTTAAATACCCGACACAAGCAGAGCTTGGCCTTGTGCTAAACGAAGAAGCGCTCGAGTTCATGCGCCTTGCTGAAAAAGTTTCAGAGACTGCAAATCTGGCTAATATTGGCTGTAATAGCGCGGCCTGTGCAAACAATCAGATCTCGACAGCCCTTGAAAAGATCTTGCGTCGCACACCGAATGCCGAAGAAATTAGTAGTTTTCAAACGTTCAACAGTTCACATGGCAGCCGCGATATGCTGGCCAGCTTGCTCATGTCGCCCTACTTCCTCTATCGCCTCGAAATTGGTGAATGGAATAACGATGCGCAAGCATATCAATTGAATGATTTTGAAGTGGCTAGTGCCCTATCGTTCCAGCTTTTTGGCACCACACCAGATAGTAGCTTGCTGACGGCCGCGCGCTTAGGGCAACTAAGCTCCGAATCGCAAGTCGAAGCCAAAGCTCAGCAAATGATGGCGGATAGTCGCTTCGCGTCCCACTTTAGTGAGTTTGTTCGTTACTACACCAAAACCTATGACGATGTTGCAGAGAAGCCAGGGTTGAGCAGCGCGCTTATCGCAGCAATGCGCACAGAACAAAAGCAAGCCGTTGCCTATTTACTAGAGCAAGGAAGTTCGACGATTGATGAGCTATTTAACCCTGGCTATACCTTTGTCAACAACGTACTGGGACAGCACTACGGCATGCCCCATTCAGGCAACGCGAACTTCGTCAAAGTAGACAGCGAAACTGAGCGTGGTGGAATCTTGCACCAAGGAATTCTTCATGTAGCAAACTCAGATTTTGCAGCAACATCACTCGTTAAGCGCGGTAAGATGATACGCGAAAACATGATGTGTCATACCATGGGCGTGCCGTCTGGAATTGACCCAGATACGATTAGCATGCCGGCTTACGACTATACAACGCGCGAACGCTGGGATGTCATTACTGGCCCAGACGCCAGCGAAGGTCAATGCTGGCAGTGTCACCGTCTAATGAATGAGCCCGGTTCAGCACTAGAAGCGTACGACCAAGAAGGCCGTTATCGCACGACCGAGCCTGCATACAACAACCCAAGTGTAAATCTGCCGCTAGATATGGCCGGCATTCTAAGGGACAACACGGGCCTATCAACCCTCGCACTCTATGCTGATGCACGAGACCTCTCTCAAACGTTGGCCGGCATGACCGAAGTCAGAGAGTGCTTTGTAGAAAGTTACCTGCAATACGCAAATGGCCACGAACCAGACAGCCAAATGAAGCCAGATCAAGAAGCCTTAAGTGAACACTTTATAGAAAATGGCGACATCCGCGAGCTGGCTGCCAGCGTCATCAAAGCAGATTCATTTTTGTACCGGCTAGATCGCTAGATGAGAATGCCTTAAACAGCCTATTTAATAAGCAAAGCCCTCGCATCAAAACGAGGGCTTTTTGATTTTCGTCTGTAGGATAACGCTGCGGCAAACTACTCGTGGGCCCGCCTAATGATATATATCCAAATTTACTCAACGCCGTCGACAAGTCTGAAGTAACTTAAAAATTTATGTAGCATCTTATTATTCATATTCTGATCCCAATGATTGCTTCACAATGGATGAAATATTCCATAAAAATGGTAACGAAAGTTATGTCTAATCGATTAGACTTTTTACGTAGCGCAGAGCCAAACAGTTTGCCTGAGTTTGACGATATATAAATAAGGCAAGTACTATTTTCTTTAGGTTTCAACTGGAATACGTATGTTAAACACCATAAAAACAGTCATCGGGTTTATCGGTGCCTCAATTGAAAAATACACACCGCTTAAATTTAGCGGGGACTCGATTGAAGGTATCTATAACTACCACCCGATCACCGAGAATATCGCTACGTCTGGACAGCCAACTGAAGCACAGTTTAATGCCATCAAGATGGCTGGCTACAAAACCATCATTAATTTGGCTCCCGTAAGTGTTCTGGAAAACTCGCTACGCACTGAGCGCGAGTTACTCAATGAACTCGGTCTGAAATACATACATATTCCAGTCGATTTTAAGAACCCTACGTCTAACGACTTCGGCAAATTTTGCGATGCGCTTACGCCTAGGCGCGACCAGAAAGTATGGGTGCATTGCGCAGCCAACATGCGCGTATCCGCCTTTATCTATCGATACCGCTCTGTTGTACTTGACGAACCTGAACACTCCATAAAAAGCGATCTCGAAAAAATTTGGACACCCGTCGGGGTTTGGAATGCGTTTATAAGTAATAAGCGCTAGTACACTAGAAAAAACCTGTCCCCGTTGATTCCCTAGATAGAATAGATAGTTATGCCTCAAGCAGATCCCGCAAGAATCATGAGTTTTACATCGTCAGAAGATCTCGGCCGGTGGCTACAGGATAACCACGCCACCGAAACCGAACTTTGGGTAAAAATATTCAAGAAGAACACGAATATTATGAGTGTAACGTGGGACGATGTGGTCGTTGAAATACTTTGCTGGGGCTGGATCGACGGCATCAAAAAGTCAGTCGATGACCAAGCCTATCTCCAGCGAATTACGCCAAGAAAACCGAAAAGTAACTGGTCAAAAAGAAACAAAGAACACGTAGAGCGCTTGATAACCGCCGGCAGGATTCAAGAGCCGGGTCTGGTGCATGTTCGTGCGGCCAAGGCAGACGGCAGGTGGGAAAAGGCTTATACAGCGAGCGAAATGGAAGTGCCCGCGGATTTTCTAAGCGCGCTAGAGACTAACCCGAATGCTAAGAAGTTTTATGAAACGCTCACTAAATCGAGTCGTTATGTGATCGCCTATGGATTAAGTAGTGCAAAGAAACCTGAAACCAGGAGTAGGCGATTTTCAAAATTCATGGACACCCTGACCCGAGAAGAAAAACCCACCTAAGTGCAAAAAGAGATGGCAACAGGCAAAGACTCCACGTTAGCCGTAAAAAAGAACAACTAACCTAGTGACTAACTTTGTCTGTATTTCGTCTCTTTTAACGCTTAACAATATCAACCTGCCAATTTATGGCGTTGATAATCGTTTTGTTTTCTGTAGTTTATCTTGGTACAGCAAATCATCCGTCATACGGAACCAAGATTGTATAAACACTTGCTGGTCGTTTTCAGAGACCATGCATGATGAAAGCAACGTCGCACCATAACTAATACCTGCTTGTTGACTTACCTCGGCACTAATAGCCGCCCGCCAATCCGCTATTTTTAACTGAATATGGTCGTTAACCTTTTTTGAGTTTCCGATGATCAATACGGCGAATTCGTCACCACCTAGCCTATATACTGAGTCCTCCTGTCTCGAACCCGTTTTGATAATCCTTGCAACGGCTTGAATTAGCTCATCGCCCGCAATATGCCCTTGCGTGTCATTAGTCTGTTTAAGTCCGTCTATATCAATCAAGATAAGCAAAGCGTCTGCCAAAATACTGTCTGCATATAGAGTGGTGACGCGTGATATATCTTCATCGAACGCATGTCGATTTCGTAAACCTGTCATCTGATCTGTTTCGGCCTTCGCTTGGAAGTGTCTTACTTGCTCTCCCTTCTCAACCAAATCGACATATGCGCCGACCATCAAGCTCAGGATGCGAATAACCGATGTAGCCTCCTCCAGTTCTTGTTTGGTCTTCGCGGACTTGGACATTAAAAAAATGTGTCCAACAGGCTGTCCTGCGATAAAATACATAATCCCTTGGTAAACTTTAACGCCAAGATCTGTCAGCGGAATTTCGTCTGCAAATTGCGATTGTACATCTTCATACGTCACCACATTCATTGACTCAACAACCGCAAAACACGGAGTCCCGAGAATATCGTAGGACCAAGACGACTGAGCCCCTTGCTCATCGCGATACGCAATAATTTGTGCCACTTTATGATATTTATCTAGTTTTGTGATCGCCGCCAAATCCCAACCGCAATAACCCAAGGTAAGTTCTAATATTTTTTCAAGCACCCTTTCAGGAGAGTTTTCAGGTAAGGCAACTTGTTGAAGAGAGTTAAGAAAATCGTTTAGTGCTTCTGTTTTATTCATACAAAGACCTTAGGCAGGATACAGTAGCGCTCGTTAAACATTGACGTTAATTGTTTGGCTAGGTCAGAGTATAGGAAAGATCATTCGTATTTACAGGGCTTTACGATAGGAACTTCACTGACACCAACAACGACCTGTCGTTGCGGGCGATCCATTGGCGATCCTGCGAAGCTAACTCAGTTAAAAAGAAAATTCTAACCTAGCCGATAAGCTGCCAGTACTTGATATGAAACCCTTGGTTCGCAAACTCATGAGATGCGCTATTGAAGTATGACAAGGCGGAGTGCTGACCATCTGACACACGGTACATACCCTTAAATGCAGGCATCGCTTTTGTTGTTGGGAGCCACTTATTAACTGGGAATACCTTTTCAACACCCGAATCGGCACCCTGCTTCCATTTTGAAAAAACCATTTTTAATGCACTCATGAAAAGAGACATTCGCATACCACGGCTTGCTGAAATTTTTGCTTTGAAACACTCAAATCGAGCAACAAGGGCATCTACAAACTCAATGATTTTGCTATTCTGTTGAAGTAGGGTTTGTTTGTTTTGGAGTTCGACGAATGCTTTATACAACCGTTCATAAGACTCATTTTTTTCGCTCAATTGCTTAGTCATTTTGTTCAGGGCAATGGACCTATCACATAACTCAGTTTTGTAAGCATCTACCTGCTCAGTGCGCTTAAGCAGCAGTTCTGAATATTTTTTATAGGCACCATGCACTTGGCGGCACTTCTTTTCAGCAAGCTGCAGCTTGTTTTGCAGTACGACGTACTCTTTAACGTAGCGTCGGCTTTCATCGTTCTCCAACGTTGGTACCACGTATAGTTTTTTTGATGCATTCATCTCTCTGGCCTCTGCGATGTCTTGTCGTTGCTCACTAATCTGTATGTGAGAAATGATAGGGAAAACCGAACAAATTCGGTATCGGCCTGATGGCCTAAGCCATACTGCTAACCAATGGCTAAGGGCTTAGGCCCGCTTATTTTTCCGTTTGAATAATGGGATGATGAGACCTTTCTCTTTAGCGTTTATTCGAGTCAAATCGGCTTTGCTTTCCGGGTTATGGAGGTAGTAGCCTTGGCCAAGGCCACAGCCTAGTGATAAGGCGCTATCACGTGCAATACGGTCTTCAATGCCTTCAATCAAAACGGATATATCCAGTTTTTCGCATAGCGATACTAAGCTTTCCGCAATGGCGTAATACTTAGGCTGCATCAAATTCAAGCAAAACATTTTGTCTAGTTTTATGCCATCAACAGGAAGCTGAGTTAATGCAGACATAGACGTGAACCCTTTACCAAAGTCGTCTAACACGACTCGCATTCCTAGAGCACGAGCTTCGCCAATGTTGTCTAAAACCTGTCGCAGGTTTACGAGCGGGAGATTCTCAGTAATTTCCAGTTCAAGGCAGCTTCCGTTTAGGCTTGATTGTTTTAACCTTTTCTCAACTTGCGTCACAAAGCCTGCTGTCGACATGTCGACAGCAGAGACGTTAACCGCAACGCGCTCTATGCCATATCGACGCCTCAGTGCAGAAAAGTCGCGAAGCACTTGCTCCACAACCCACAAGGTGATCAAACTGATTGTGCCATCCTGTTCCGCTTTAGCGATAAGCTCAGCGGGTGCTTTGTTGCCACGGCGGCCGTTCTCTCTCAGCAGCGCTTCGGCCGCAAAAGGCTTGCCGCTTGCGAGGTCATATTGCATTTGATAATTCAGCGACAATGAGTCATTTGGCCAACTCTCATAGGAGGCCGCTTTGTTCCTTGATAGGTTCATAGACATTGCCTCTTTAGTTAGCCGCAAGACGAGTTAAGCTGTCTAACTTGTCTTCGATAGTGGTTTCGATATCACGCGCCTGAAAACGTGAGACACCCGATAGCGCGTTTGTATCCAGGCGATGCAGGTGCATAATGGGGTGGTTGTTCTTACGGAACCTTAAATCCCTATTAACGATAACGGGCAGAAAGTTTCCCTCTTTTTCGTAAAGCTTCTTTACCTGGCTCATTCCTTTATCAAGCGGAAGAGATTTAAACTTCTTGGTTTTCTTGGAGCGGTAGACAAGTCGCAACCCCTTGGTGCCCTCCTCGTTTGCCGCTTCATCTGGCACGATAAATAAGCCGGTCGGCCTGACCGCATCCGGGCGGACATTAAAGAAAGTATCGTGATATGAATATTGATTGGGTAAGGCGACCAAGCGATTAGGCGCTGATTTAACTGGGTGTATCTCGTAATTCGAGTAAAGCTGATTTACAGAACCGGAGAACAAGCAGATCGTATTTTCAAACCGTCGCAAAAACCTGACAATATTTTCGTTATATCGACGTGAGCCTACATTCCAGACTAAATCACCATTGCACGTATGCACTTTCGTTCACTCCTAGTAATACCCTTGATGGGGCAAGATAAACCGTTTTATCGGAAAGCGAAGCGCTTGCTTCACCCATTTAAGTTAGAAGGACTTTACGGTGTGGTTAGCGTGGTTTACAACGGACTAGGCCATTGGAACTAGTCAAAAACGAGGCAATGACACTACGAGCCTTGAGGCGTCGAAGCACTTTGCTAGCACGGTCCCTTTGCGCTGAAGGGCTTATGATTTACGCAATATTGGTGGCGGATCAAGCAAAAAACATTGTTGCTTTATAGGTAACAATAGATCATTATCCATCCAATTGTCTCGACTATGAAACCAAACTTTGGGTTCAGAATCACTCGAAACAAGGACAAAAAGCGCTGTAGACGACGCGATTTACCCGTCATTGTGTGCGCTGATAAACAGCAACCATCTAATCACGCAATCACGTTTCAGAATACGTGACTCAAAGGAATCTGTATGAAAACCAAAGACAATCTATTGCACTCTCCTGTGGTTATGGTTCTTTGCTTTATTGTCGTGCTGATTTGTGCCTTAGGGTTTAGTCGATTTAGCCAATCTGAAGAAGCAGCGTACTCCACCAAAATTCAACCGCTATTAGTCGAAACGATTGGCAACCAAGCGGTGTCAGTATTTACGAGTGGCGATCGTTATGTCGGTCGAATCGAGGCCGGTCAGCGAGCCGAAGTTGGTTTTGATATCTCTGGCGTGATTACCGCCGTGCTGAAAAGCGAAGGTGATACATTTAAAAAAGGCGACATACTGGCCACGCTAGATACCGACCGCCTTATCGCAAAACAACGGGAATTGAAAGCCGGAATTACGCGAGCGAATGCCGCCAAAAAGCTCGCTAAGTCTTCTCTTTTGCGGGCCGAACGTTTAAAGGCATCGCGAAATATTTCCGAGCAAGCCTTAGATGAAGCATTACAAAAGAAAGACTCTGCCGATGCGGAATATGAGCTAGTACTTGCGCAACAAGCCAGTGTTGACGTGGAGCTTAGAAAATCAAAACTAGTAGCGCCCTTTGATGGCGTTGTTATCGACCGCCTAACCGACGAAGGCCGAGCAACTAACCCCGGGGCAACTGCTTTGCTGTTAGAGGAAATTGGCAAAACTGAAATTAGAGTTGGCTTGCCGTTAAAAGAAGCAAGGCAGCTTCAGGTCGGAGACATCTTGTCAGTTGAACACAACAAACAGATGTTCAAAGCGTCGGTCGCCCGTATCAATCTCGCCTTGTCCACATCACGAGTGTCTGAAATTTACCTTTTGCCGCAGGACTTGGACGCATTAAGCATGAGTAAAGACGGTTCAGCGGCGCCGAAACAACGCTCTCCACTTATTTCTGGCGAGCTCGTGCACGTAGTCTTGCAAAGCAAGCCAAGCCTCGATCAGGGTATTTGGTTACCCTTAAGCACCTTGTCGGAATATGGCCGGGGTTTATGGTCCGTGTATTTGGCAAAGCCCGCCAGTGAAAGTGACTTATCTGCCGTGATCGAAAGAACCATTGTGGAGGTAATTCAAATTCAAGGCGAGTACGCTCAAGTCAAAGGGGGCGTCACTAAGGAGACTCTTCCCTATGTTGTCAGCTCTTCTACCTACCGCGTCGTCGCCGGTCAAAATGTTCGCTTGATTACTGCAAGTGCCGCTAGTGCTGCGACGGAGTGATCTTGATGAACCAGCAACCTGAGAAAACACCAAAAGCTTTTCATTGGTCATCGGCCTATTATAGAAACCTACACCTGCTCATGATGACCCTTATCGTCATTGTCGCCGCAGGATTCTCGGCGTGGAGTTCTTTGCCAAAAATAGAAGACCCCCGCATTACCCAACGTAATATCTCTGTGATTACTGAATTCCCAGGCGCGTCAGCTCGCTTGGTTGAATCGTCAGTTACTGAACTAGTCGAATCCAGCATCGCGAGTATTTCTGAGATTAAAACAGTCGACTCCACTTCGCGAGCAAACGTTTCTATTGTCGCGATCGAGCTGCAAGACAACATTACTCGCGTGAACAACCGACAGATAATCGCTCGCATTCGGGACAGAGTAAAAGAAGTGACAGCGAACCTTCCCGACGGTGCAAAAGCGCCCTCCATCAACGAAGAAGAAAGCATCGCATCAGCCTACACTCTCATTACAGCGCTTAGCTGGAATGGTGAAGGCGAACCACAACTTAGCTTAATGAACCGCGTAGCGGAGTCATTAAAAGACCGGCTGGAAGCCGTCTCTGGTACTGAGTATGTCAGCATTCATGGCGAACCAATCGAAGAGATTCTGGTTGAAGTGTCGCCTGAAGAACTGGCGGATATGGGCATGACGATCGGCCAACTCGCTCAACTGGTAGACGCATCAGATAGCAAACAAGTCGCCGGACGCTTACTGCGACCCGACGCCTCATCGCCGGTTGAAGTACGTGGCGAATTTAATTCGCTGGAACGTATCCGTACGCTACCGATTCGAAGCAATACCGCCGACACGCGTTTAAGTGACATCGCCACGGTATCCAAATCGCATATTGAGCCTGAAGAGGTAATGACCTACTTCAATGGCGAACAAGTCATTTTGGTCGCGGCCAGAATTCAGGTTAAAAGCCAGATTAGGCCGTGGACCGAACTAATCAAACAAGAGCTCGCCAAGGTTGAAGAAGAAACTGGCCATTTAGTGAAATTCAATATCGCTTTTGAACAAGCGAATTACACGGAAGGCCGTCTTGCGACACTCGGCGCTAACCTATTGGCCGGCGTAACCGCAGTCTTATTGGTGGTACTGTTTTTTATGGGCTGGCGTTCGGGGATTATTGTTGCGACCTCACTCCCTCTCTCCGCGGCTTGTGTACTGTTTGCACTGCAAGTTCTCGACATGCAAATTCAACAGATGTCGATTTTCGGGATGATCATCGCCATTGGTTTGCTAATCGATAACGCCATCGTGATGACCGACGAAGTAAGAACACGCATTGAATATGGCAAACGTCCCGTTCAAGCCATTGAAGAGTCAGTGAAGCACCTGTTCGCTCCACTACTCGCCTCAACGCTAACGACAATTCTCGCCTTTATGCCGATATTGTTACTCAACGGTGGCGCGGGTGATTTCATCGGATCTATATCAGTGAGCGTGATTTTAGCGCTGATCTCATCGTTTGCGATTTCAATGACAATTATTCCCGCACTCAGCGCGTGGTTGGAATCAGGCAGAAAAGCGGGAACGGTTCAGCAGCAATGGTGGAAAGTCGGCATTCAAGGCCCCGCCTACTCTGCTCGTTTTAGTCAGTTTTTGCTGAAAAGCTTGAAGCGGCCTTTTATCGCGATTGTCACTGCCGCCCTAATCAGTATTACCGGTGTCATGGTCGTTGGAACCTTACCCAAAGTATTTTTCCCAGCGGCAGACCGAGACATGTTCGAAATTCGCGTTTGGTCGCCTAACAATGTCACGGTTCCGGTTGCGTCCGTATGGGTCGAAAAAATCGATCAGCTCATACTCGAAAAAGAAGAAGTCACCCAAACAGTCTGGTCTGTCGGCGATAGTATTCCATCGTTCTATTACAACCAAATTATGAATAACAGCAACTCGCCTTTCTATGCAGAAGTTGTCGTGTCGGTACGAGACTCCGAAGACTCTTCAACGATGATAGACCGCCTACAAGACGAGTTAGATAGAGCCTTCCCTAACCTTCAAATTGTCGCGAAAGCATTTGCACAAGGCCCACCGGTCGAGTCACCCATTGAGTTTCGCTTGTTTGGACCCGAAACCAATACATTGCGGCGCTTAGGCGAAGAAATGCGAGCCTTTATTGCCGAGCAAACAGGCACATTGCATGTGCGTGCGAGTGTTTCCCCCGGTTTGGCGAAAGTATGGTTCGATGCAGATGAAAGCGCACTTAATCAAGTAGGCTTGCGCTTAAGTGATGTCGCCAGCCAGTTTAGTAATGCCTATGAAGGGCTTGAAGCAGGCAGCATTTTGGAAGATATCGTTGAGCTGCCGGTGCGTATAAAGTATGCCAATTCTGAACGGGACGAGCTCGAAGATCTGCGCACCTTCCCGATTGTATTGCCATCTGGAGAATGGGCCCCAGCCAGCGCGTTTGGTAATTTCATTATCGAACCCGACAGCACGTCAATTACCCGCCAAAATGGTGAGCGAGTTAATATCGTTCAAGCGTATATTGCATCAGATATCACGCCACTTGATTTAACCAATCAGGTCATCAAAGTGATTGAAGAAAAGAATTGGCAACTACCCGAAGGCTATCGCTGGGAAGTAGGTGGTGACGCCGAAGAAAGTGGCAATGCTAACGCGTCGCTAGCAGCCCACCTCCCCGTCCTTATCTTGTTAATGGTTACCTCGCTGGTACTGGCATTCAAAAGTGGCAAGCTGGCCGGCATTATTGGCTTAGTGGCCGTTTTGTCAGCGGGCTTTGGTTTGTTGTCGTTATGGATTAGTGGCTACGCGCTAGGCTTTAACCCCTTGTTGGGCGTCACTGGATTAATCGGTGTTGCCATCAACGGCTCAATTGTTGTTTTGGCGGGCATTCAAGCTGACGAAAAAGCCAAAGCGGGAGACCATCAGGCGATCGTCGATGTCACCTTATCGAGCACACGCCATATTATGAGCACCACATTAACGACCATAGCAGGCTTTATTCCGCTCATCTTGTTTGTTGGTGGACAGTTCTGGCCGCCGCTGGCGGTCGTTATAGCTGGCGGCGTGGGATTCTCTATTATTCTCTCCCTTTGGTTTACGCCGAGTATTTATGCACTCATGATACGCAAGCAATTGAAGCAGGCTAGCTAGCAGTTCTAACAGAAATTGCGTGGGGGCCGCGCCCTCTTGTACGGACTCTAAGTGGCAACACGAATAGGTTCTTGAGACAAGAGCGCCAAGGTAAGCTAGCTAGAGTAATTGAACTTCCCGATGATGCAGGCTGTTCGCCTGCATCACTCGCTTACACCTAATCCCAATCAATCGTATGAAAATAATGACAATCAGCGCAGCGCGTTTCGATCACTTTATCGTGTTCAGGCTCGCTTTGATGGCAAGTACCACAGGCCTCGATTTCTGGTAATAGGTTGTCAGCCGAAAACTCCGACTCTTGCGCACTCTTGTGGCAGTCCATACATTCCAAGTTTCCCTCGTGCTTTTTATGTGAAAAGCGTACTTTCTCAAAAATAGGTCGACTAAAAGACTGCTGTTCTTGCCAATCATATAGCTGCTGAGTTGAGTCAAATGTGCCAGCGGGCAAGGCATGGCAAGTCTCACACTGTTGTTTAGCGAACGCTTCAAGCTTGTGTAATGCCAAATCTTTGTTTTCGTCTTGGAAATGGGTGAACAGTGACACCATATCGCCATGTTCAATATGGGCAAGTTTATCTGCGCTTCCATTTAGCGATGTTTCAGGTTTTAAATGACACTGACTGCATTGCTCTGTCATGGTCACCGGAACAAAACCGTCGCCTCGTTCGTCGGGTTTATGGCAATCCACACACCCAAGTAGCTGGTCGTTATTGGCTAATTTGACGTCGTCATTTAACAAATGAGTTTTATGCGAAAAACTTAGCCTGCTTGCTGCGTTGTCACTTTGCTTGGCTAAGTCGAAATCGGGGTGCGTTTGCGGAAATCCAGTGATCACGTCTAAGTCGACGGCAACCCCTTTAGCTAATACCCCTTTTAAGGTGTCGTGCTCAGCGTGACACTGCAAGCATAGACGCTCATCTTTCACGATCAGGATGGAAGGGTCTTCATGCTCTTTATGACAGGTAACGCACAATGGATGTGTACCGGTCTGGGCCTCGGTTAAATGCCGCTTCATCGTATGGCAAGCCAAACATGGCTCAATCTGAATAGCGCTGAACTGATCTTGGTGACAATCTTTACATTCGGCCGTCGCATTTGCATGCGCACGATGAAGCGGCCCGGGGCTTAGTGTTCCTTCTAACAAGCCGGATAAAGAAAGCTCTGAATGGGATCGAGCTAAAACGGAGCCTTGAGACGAAAGATTCTTAGTTGAAGGACTGTTTTCAGGAACAACACTAAAATCCGGCACCCAAAAAGGAATTGAAATGATAAAACATAAAAGCATTGACCAGGCTAAGCGTTTAGACAATACCGGCCTCTTAGAGGGAGCAGCCGCAACATTTGACGGAGAAGATTGAAGCGAGCCTTCAAAACGAACATTTAGCTCAGACTCATTACGGCCAAGTTCAACGAAAAGAGTCCAACCGCCTCTAAGTGACTGCGTGCCCGGTACGCTTAGCTGTTTGGTTTTGCCCCCAATACTCAAGGCTATTTCTGACACAGAGAGCCTCGAAAGGCTCATGCGCGCAACGCCTTTTAGCCTTACGTCGCAGTCAGCACTACTGCCGATGCTAATCTCATCAGCGTCGATCTCATTCCGATAGACCTGTTCGCCCAAGTCTTTGTCAAAAACCGCGATGCAGAAATGTGTATTGTCCGCCAAAAATTCAATCTCTTTTTGAATCCCTATTACTCACCAAGTGTAATCTAGGATCCGAAGCTAACAAGCTATTTTGGCAATTTAGTGTGGTCTCAACGGCGCTAGTTCAACGACCAAACTAGCGGGACGTAAACGCCTAATCATCGCGGCTGACAACAGTCGCTAGTGATGGCTAACCTGACTAAGTTCAGTACTGAAAACTAACCACAACATGCACCACCAATAACACAACGAAAATACTCGATATCGCGCGATGAAGTTTGCGCCATCCACCCATTAAGTACTGCAACAAACTGGCAGCCAAAAGCCGACGGCACGTTGCGTCCCTCATCTTTAGCAGTCGTCTCATCTCATCTGTATCTGATGAATTTGCGGCGGCTAAGGTGCTATCACTGTCATTGATTTCGGTTTCCAGCCGCAACATTTGCTTATGCTCATCCTTAAACATCATCAAGCCTTTCATGAAACTTGAATTGAATGGATCTTTGATACTTCGATAGTCTGTGTCTTGCACTAAGTTCCAGACTACGTGATTAATCTTAATACTCGATTTTGATGAACGTGCTAACAACGTCGAATCCTGTGACTTCAGGTGTTGGATGATTTCATCATGATCAAACCACGGCCGGAGTTTAATAATCAGCGACGGAAAGAAACGATACGCAACAACGCCGACCAAACCGGACGCAACAAGGACGAACATCAGCATCATACTCAAGCCATGAAAGTTCATGTTCACTTTAAAGCCAGCGTGCATTAGCGCAATCAGCAACAATGCTGCGCCTGTGTAATTGTGCATCGCTACCCACTGCTGATGACTTCCAAAACGGCCAACAAAGTAACTTTTCTTGATCCCCAAAAACATCAACTGCAAAACGAGAAGGCCAGCAACGATACCAAAAAACAAACCAAGTGAAGTATCACCGGCATGCCCAAAGATCGGCTGCATCACCAGATAAGGAACAATAAGTATTGCAGCGACCAAGGCAATATATCGCCCAATCAACGGGCCTGATAATGAAAACATAAGTTTCTCCGTTTAGACTCTTAAAGGTTCACTGCGTGAATAAGTTTCGCAGGGTTAATACGCTGGGCCGCGCCCGTTGGGCAAGCTTGAACGCAAGCTGGGCCATTTTTTTGGTTTACACACAAATCACACTTAACCGCCTTTGACGGTTTATCTGCTTTGCTCCCAATACTTGGTATCCACTTGTTTAGCCATTGAGATGAAGCTTCCGTGGTCATGCTAATGACGTTATAAACGCAACTTTCAGCACAGTTTCCGCACCCAATGCATTGGTCATTAATAACGACTTCGCCCGTTGATTTCCGTTCGATCGCGTCTGCTGGGCAGTCCGTCAGACACGATGGTGTTTTACAATGGCGACAAGCACTCGCTACCAATAGGTTATCAACCAAAACGCCTGCTTTACGGTCAAGCCTCGATACGCCGTCGTGTGTGCTAGCACAGGCCGTTTCACACGCATCACACCCCACACACTTCTCACGATCTATCACGAGAACGTTACCTGCATTTCCTAAGTCTTCATTCGCAAAAAAATCGAACTTAGCGGGGTCCACGGTACCAATTTGATGTGGCACCGGATGGGAGACTAGTTCAAGGTCTGCATTGATTCGCTGGCTAACTAACTCTGGGTTCAGGTTATGAAATCCAGCAATTAAACTAACCGGCAGCGCCCAAGCAATCGTTGAGTCTTGATTAACTTCAAACGCAGGAAGCGGCTTGTGTTCAAGCGCCTCTTTAAAACCGATCTGCCCTCCGCCCTGTTTAAACAGATAATCCTCACCCTGCCCGACCGACACAGAGCCGCTCACCAGCAGATAGATAAGCTCACCATCGGCATCGATCTTTTGACCTTTTAAGAGCTCAACAAGCTCCGATTGCTTCAAAAACAAATCTAGTAGGTGCGAGGGGATGGTAGAGCGCATCAACCATTTCAATGAGCGCTTTAGGTAAAGCTTTAGGAGTGAATTTTTAAACGCTTGATTCGCTTTCAACAGCTTGAAGATAGCCGACTGGGGAAACTTTAGAATGACTGAGCCTTTACGAGCGACCACTGAAAACTTACTGGCCTGCTTGCTCAGCAAAGTAATCTCACCAAAGCTCTCACCGCGATCAATCACAAAGTTGTCATCGTTTTGTGTATGAATATCTAACGCACCCGCAAGGACCAAAAATAGCTCTTCGTTATATTGCCCGTTGTTTATGAGGGTTTCGGGTTTTTCAAACACTAAGACCTCAGCACTCATCAATGTTTCTCTAACAGCGCTTTCTGACAAGTGCTTAAACAAACTTGTTGCATGAACCCATGCCATTACTTCTCGGGCTGAGTTTTTGATGTCGTTCTGGTTTAACTTTTCTTGCAACAGCATCAACTCGGTCGGCATAACCGAATAGCCGCTCAAATGCTCAATGCAGATCATGCCCTGATTCATCCCTTGTTTAATCAGAGACTGTCCAGACAAGGCACCAATAGCGTAAATTCCTTGCTCTGATGTTTCGCCAAACTCGTTTAAAAGAAGCCGGCCTGCGACTTCTTCTACAAGATCTAGCCCTAGTGATTTAAAAACAGCCATCGGCGACTGTGTACCGATCCGCACTAATACCTGATCAACTTCGACTCGCTTTTTTGAGCTTGCGTCTTTGAACCTAGCCACCGTTGAACCCACATCACTCTTACTGAGCGAAACTAACTCGCCATTGGAAATGCATTGGACCTTTTTTTCTAGAATCGCTTTTTTAATTGCCGCCTGATTGGCGGCTTTACAGCGCTCGAAGTGGCTACGGCGATTCAATAGCACAACACGGTTGGTTTTTGACAGCAGTAAGGCTTCTTCTACAGCGGAATCACCTGCACCGACGATCAAGATTCTTTTTTTGTGCCAACTTGCATCCTGCGGAATCTGGTAGTCAGCAACCCTCATCGGGTCGACTAAGGACGGAAGCGCGACAGGTTTGCCTTGAACGCCAAACGCGAGCACAATTTTTTTCACATAGTATTCGTTGCCTGAGGTACTTTGGATAACAAACTGGCTTTCGTTTAGATCGTCGCCTCTACCTGCCTTGGTGATTGCCGCAACGCGCTGATTGAATCGAATATCAACTTGGTACTGCTTAGCCTGATCCTGCCAGCTTTGTATAAGCCCCTCTTTGGTGTCGGCTGAAAAAGACAAGCCGCTGCGCTGAGGTAGCTTGATGGGCTCATCCATTACCCACTTACCCTCCGCAAAAGAATGTATTGTGTGGGCGACGCCTGGGCTGGCTTCGAGCACAACATGGCTCAACTGGCGTTTCTTCGCTTGAATCGCAGCGCTTAAACCAGCGGGCCCAGCACCAATAATTGCAACGTCAACGCAAGTTACGTCGATCGCATTATTCACAATACTGCTAGCAAGATCTGTCATGGTCGCTCCTCAATTGAAGGCGCCATAGTAAAAGAGCAAACGGCCTCGTTGTATTGACCAAACGGGCTAGGCCGTTTGTTGGCCATATGGTCAATACCCACTTAGCGCTCAGCTCGGTATCTTTGTCCCAACTTAAGCAAACACTTAGAACCTAGCTCAGCTAGATCAAAGTCTTTTACCAAAAAGGTGACAACATGCAGGCGCTAATCATTCACAGCAACACTGAAGCAGCAAAGCAGCTATCCAACTACCTACATCGCGAACAGCTAGTAGTATCCGTTGCAAAGTCTATCGATGGCGCGCATAAATATGCCAACTCGAACAAGCCTCCACAGCTCGTGTTAATTGACTTGTCTACGTATAGCGAAGCATCTGTGGCTTATCTGAAAAAAGTTAAAGGCAGCGACACTGAAAAGTGGACGCCAGTTATCGGGATCATAAAAGACGGAGAAGACAACACGGTAAATGAAGCATTGAATCTAGGCATTGATGACTACATTCTGGACACCGCCAGTGAAATTGAAATCCGCTCTAAAGTAAAATTGCTATCGAGTTTGCACAAAAAAATGACTGCGATGTATCACCAGAATGCCTTACTCAAGAAGCAAGTCACGACTGATCCTTTAACTCAGTTGCCAAACCGAGCCGCTGCACTCGAGTACACTGAAAAAATGATTGACCAAAGCGTACGATACGGCCAACACCTATCTCTGGTTAGCGTTGCTATTGACACGCTAGCGTCGTATGAAGAAGCCTTTGGCTACGAAGCTGCACAAAGCTGTGTATCGATGATTGCTGCTGCAGCTGAAAATACGCTAAATCGCCCCCTGGACTTTATTGGCCGAATTGACGAAACACACTTTATTGCGGTGTTACCCGATACAAATACAGAAGGTGCGAATCTCGTTGCTACGAATATTCAACGCGCTGTTGAAGCACTCAATATTCTCCGAAAAAAGGGTTCAACACCCAAAACAATGACCGTCACTACCGATGTATCTTCAGCACTTGGCGGAGAAATCGACAGCCTCGATCAGTTTGTGCTCCAAACGAAAATACCTGTCATCCAGCCTGACCAGCACATATCGGCGCCGACTCGCCTTGGCAACGTCAGTAATATTACGTTTGGTCAAAGTATTGGTGAGTGCTTATCCGACGCGATCGTCGTCACGCCAACCGTAACGCTTCAAGCGGGATAGAGAATATATGCCCTTAACTGATTGTGGGGCAGGAAGCTTGTCGGCTTCTGCCCCGTTTTGCTCTCCATCTTTGTACGCTTATCATTACATCTGTTTTAGCCTTAACACGCCTGCGAAATAGATGCGTACGGTTGCCGCTCTAATATAAGCCGTTAGATATCAGCAAGCCTAAGGCCCCTCGCTCATCTCGTCGCCTTAATCCTATGCCAATAGCCGCATCATTCTTTTCCAAAATTTTAAAATTCCATTTGCAACAAGCGCTTATATAGCATCAGTACTTAACAACCTTTGATAAAGGCCTTGAATCTTCGTATCCTCTTGCATCGAATGAGTTCGGACTGCGGTCTCTAGCCATAAAGTTGTTAAGGAGTTGAATTTTGTTTGGTTCTCGTTTTGAAGATATAAACCTAAAGGGTGATGTATTTGGCGGCGTCACCACCGCAGTCATCTCTCTGCCTTTAGCATTGGCATTCGGCGTTGCTTCCGGCGCAGGTGCGGAAGCAGGACTTTGGGGCGCAATTTTAGTTGGTTTTTTCGCAGCCTTCTTTGGCGGCTCTAGCACGCTTATATCTGAACCAACCGGCCCCATGACGGTGATTATGACCGCCGTCCTGACGAGCATTATGGCGAAGTACCCTGAGTCTGGCATGGCCATGTCGTTTACGGTGGTGATGATGGCAGGCGCGTTTCAAATACTGTTAGGAACGTTAAAGCTAGGCAAATACATCACTCTCATGCCCTATAGCGTCATTTCTGGCTTTATGTCTGGAATTGGGGTGATTCTCATTCTCTTGCAACTGTCTCCCCTACTCGGCCATGCAGCGCCTGCTGGAGGCGTAACTGGGACGCTTTTAGAGCTTCCCAATACGCTTTCCAATATAAAATTTGATGAGTTTTTCTTGGGACTCCTCACGCTTGGGATTCTGTTCTTACTCCCTAAAAAGTTTCAGAAATTCATGCCCGCACAACTTGTCGCCTTAGTGGCTGTTACGCTGATCTCGATCGCCTTCTTTGATAGCGACAGCATTCGCCGTATTGGCGAAATACAAGCAGGGCTGCCGTCGCTAGTGATGCCCTATATTAACGCAGAAATGTTCACCACAATGGTCATTGATGCTCTGGTACTTGGCACTCTTGGTTGTATTGACACTCTACTCACCGCCGTTATTGGCGACTCATTAACGCGGAAAGAACACGACTCGGACAAAGAGTTAAGAGGTCAGGGTTTAGCCAATATGATTTCCGGCTTGTTTGGCGCACTGCCCGGTGCGGGTGCAACGATGGGCACCGTAACAAATATTCAAGTAGGCGCTCGATCACCCGTATCAGGCATGATTCGCGCTGCCGTTCTCGCGCTAGTCGTGCTCGTCGCCGGCGGATTAACCGAACCAATCCCCATGGCGGTGTTGGCAGGCATTGCTGTTTACGTTGGCTTTAACATTCTCGACTGGAGCTTTATCCA